>Ga0306864_1000052_pt1 | contig 51821 bp, 39 predicted proteins | sample AntRauTorckE5430_FD_190448 | JGI IMG/M metagenome (GOLD analysis project Ga0306864, IMG submission 190448) | Saline lake microbial communities from Rauer Islands, Antarctica - Metagenome Torckler E5 #430 (v2) (version 2) | ecosystem: Environmental > Aquatic > Non-marine Saline and Alkaline >...
AGTTCAGCTTGGTTTTGTAATATTGAGGTGGCGAGGGTTCCAACCTTCGTAGGGTGAGTCATAGTCCTGTTTGTGTGAGAACTACAAGATAACTACTCACCCGATTTTAGCTACTTTTTGACCCAATCTGCAACGGACCATTGCAGTTAATAAACACAAATAATTTATTACGCGTACCAAGTATTGCGAATAGATGAACTACTAGCCACAGCAACCAGGCTAAAAAACCCCCAAACTGAAACTTTGGTTTAGGAATGTCCACTACCGCACGGCCACGACCCACGGTAGCCATGCTACCCTTATCGTTATAAGCAAAGGGGATGAGGTCTTTTTCACGAATCCGATTACGAAAATTCCGAGCCAGGTTTGCTCCGTTCTGGATGGCTACCTGCGCTACTTGCGGGTGGCCTTTCTGCCAGCCTGGCTCTTCCATATAGGCCACGTCTCCGATGGCATAGACGTCTTCCGTTTCCTTGACACGATGAAAACGGTCTACCGCCAGGCGGTTGCCGTAGGTGATAGAGGTTTCAGGCAAACCAGGCACTGGACTACCCTTAACACCTGCTGCCCAGATTACTTTCTGGGCTGGGATTGAACTCCCGTCTTTAAGGAGCACATGATGGCCGTCAAAATCCGTCACCCGGCTATTTAGCAGCACCTTCACCCCGAGTTCTTCAAGGTACCTTAAGGCTTTCGCGCTACTATCGTCGCTGAAGCCCTTCAGCACGCATCCGCCGGCCTGGACAAGGTAAATATCAACCTCTTCTTCGATGTTCAGCTCGGGATAGTCCTTCGGTAAAACGTGCTTTTTCATTTCGGCGAGCGAGCCGGCTAATTCCACTCCGGTTGGTCCTCCGCCTACGATGACGATGTCTACAAGTTCCTGGCGGGGCTCGTAGTCTGGGGTGGTGAGGGCATCTTCGTAATCGTCCAGGATGTTATTACGCAAGTACAATGCTTCCGCGACCGACTTCATCGGCAAGGCGTGCTTCTCGATATTTTCGTTACCAAAGTAATTGGTATCCGCCCCCGTGGCGATGATCAGGTGATCGTAGTTGCAAAAGCCCAGCGGCGTCTGAACCGTCTTCTTATCCGGCTCAACGCTGACGACCTCCGTGACCCGAATGTAGATGTTCTTTTTCCCCTGAAAGAGCTTACGAAACGGAAAGACGATACTGCTTGGCTCCAAGCCAGCCATCGCCACCTGGTAAAAGAGCGGCTGAAACTGGTGGTAGTTGTTCTTATCGATCAGGACGACCTGATAGTCATCGCGGCTCAGCTTACGGGCCAGTTGCAGCCCCCCGAAGCCACCGCCGACGATTACGATGCGCTCGTGTGGAGATTCGGGAATATTGATTTTGGTGGTTGCGTCCATTGTGTGGAGAAAGGTTTGATTTATGCTAAAGTTCGATTTATTGACCACTTTCAGCGACTCGTACTTGTACGTAGTGCACAACATCAAAAGCCAACTAAGGGACGCCGTATCAGGCGCGAACGCAGGTGCAATAGAAAGACGTTTCATAAAGCAATATTCGGTTCGTGAGAACATGGCTAAAACCGGTCTCTTCGAAGAGCCAAAAAAGTTTACTGAGCTTTGGTGCCCATTATACAGGCCATTCCGCCCTTTCTGAGAGAGCATTACCCAGCACCTCCAACCTCATCCGTATACTTTTACTATCTTAACCGTCTCGAAAAGAAAACATCATCATGCAAAAACCAAGTTCCACCCGCCGTAAATTCTTAAAAACCGCCTCCACGGCCGCCGCTGGCTTCATGATCGTTCCGCGCCACGTGCTCGGCGGTCCTGGCTACACGGCCCCCAGCGATATGGTCAACGTAGCCGCCATCGGCTCCGGAGGCAAAGGACGCAGCGGTATTCGCGACATCGCCAGCCAGAACATCGTCGCCCTCTGCGACGTCGATGACAAAGCCGCCGCCGACTCCCGCGCAGATCACCCCAAAGCCGCCTACTTCCGCGATTACCGCGAGATGCTGGACAAGCACGCCAAGGACATCGACGCCGTCATCATCTCCACCCCAGACCACACCCACGCCATCACCGGCCTAGCCTGTATGGCCCTCGGTAAGCACGTCTACATCGAGAAGCCCCTCGCCCACTCCATCGAGGAAGTTCGCGCCCTCAGCGAAGCAGCCAAAGCAAACCCCAACCTCATCACCCAGATGGGCAACCAGGGCGCCAGCGGCGAAGGCATCCGCAAAACCCAGGAGATCTACGAAGCCGGACTGTTGGGCGACGTCCACACCGTCCACGCCTTCACCAACCGCCCGGTTTGGCCCCAGGGCGGTGGCGCACCCATCGGCTCAACACCCATACCCGACCACTTCGACTGGAACCTATGGCTCGGCCCCGCCGCCGACCGCCCCCACCACGAAGATTACTACCCCTTCGCCTGGCGCGGATACTGGGACTTTGGCACCGGCGCCCTCGGCGATATGGGCTGTCACATCATCGACACGCCCTTCTACATCCTCGATCTAGGCTACCCCACTTCCGCCGAAGCCAGCGTAAGCCAGGTATTCAGCCGCAACTGGAGTCCGGATTATAAGCCGGAGAGCTGCCCACCCTCTAGCAAAATTCACGTCAGCTTCCCAGCCCGTGGAGAAAAGCCACCCGTGGAACTGATCTGGACCGACGGCGGCATCCTCCCCCGCCGCCCCGAAGGCATGCTGGCCAACGAACAACTAGGCGACGGCGACGGTAATGGCATCATCATGGAAGGCACCCGTGGCACCCTGATCGCCGACGTCTACGGCGCCAACCCGCGCCTCGTCCCAACGGAAAGCATGGGCTACATCAACGTCCCCGAAACCCTCGCCCGCGTCACCACCAGCCACGCCATGGACTGGATCAACGGCATCAAAAACAACTACCAGCCCAGCAGCCACTTCGGCAAAGCCGGTCCGCTAACGGAAACCGTTTTGATGGGCAACCTGGCCGTCCGTGGCTACACCTACCGCTTCCCCGACCCCATGGGTAAGGACGCCGAAGCCTACAAAGTACCCGGCCGCACCCGCCTGGAATGGGATGGAGCTAAGATGGAGGTTATTAACGTGCCGGATATGAACTTCTTTGTTCGGAATCAGAAGAACAGGAGTTTTTAGACGCCTTCGGCTTTTAGACAGGCTTCGCCTTTTTAGACGGGCTTCGCCCTTTTAGACGCCTTCGGCTTTTAGGCTACCGCACGGCTATGTGGTCTCGAAGCCGTGCGGCAGCCTAAAAGGGCGTAAGCCCGTCTAAAAGAGCGCAGCTCGTCTAAAAGCAAAGCGTCTAAAAGGGCGTAAGCCCGTCTAAAAGAGCGCAGCTCGTCTAAAAGCAAAGCGTCTAAAAGAGCGTAAGCCCGTCTAAAAGAGCGCAGCTCGTCTAAAAGCAAAGCGTCTAAAAAAAAACTCAGCTTCTTTCAATAGGGCAAGTCATACAATGCGATCCACCCCGTCCCCGGCTAAGCTCCCCACTGGGCAGTGTAATAATCGTCTTACGCACCTTATCCGGGTTCAAGCCCTCATTGTCGATATCGTTGATCAACTGTTCAGCACCAACGATCGTGTACCCTGCCTTTTCCAAGGCTTGTGCGGTGACGGGATTGCGGTCATAAGTAATCGCAACGCCAGGACGCAAGGCTACTAGGTTACAGCCATCCGTCCATTGTTCACGTTCTTGGAAGGGGCTTTTGCCGCCTCCAGAAGGGATGAAGCGGGCGGTCGGATCGATTTCCGCAAGGATGCATTCCTTCAGGCAGGAGTAAGAGGCGACTGAACCGTCGGCCCGCCAGACTTCTACGCCAGAGGGGCGGCCACCTTCGCAGATGATCGGGGCAAAGCAGATATAGTCGTGCTTATCGATCTGAGTAAAAATAGTATCGAGGTGCATGAAGCTCCGCTCAGCCGGGACGCTTACCCGAACGACGTTTTTCACCACACCGCGCTCGAATAGAGCGTTCGCCAGGGTCCGAAGGGAGTAGCTACTGGAACGTTCGGATTCACCGATCAGGAGAAAATCTTTATTTAGCAACATCACGTCACCACCTTCGATGCTCATCTTTTCAGCAAGCGAGCTGGGTGGAAAAAGATCTACGTTGTTGAGGTTAATAACGCGCTTTGCCTTCTGTATCTCCTGGAACATCGGATGGGCGAAAATCACCAGTCGGATGATGAAATTCTCGCGGCTACGGGCGGCCTTAGAGGCCTTAGCGATCAACAGGTGGTCGTTGATCGTGACGGCGATATCGCGGGTAAAGATGAAGTTGGGGATGGGGTCGAAAAGGCGGCGGTCGTCCTGCTTGAAGTCGCCGGTGATGAGCACATCGGCCAGTTCTGCGGGAGAAAGGGCGATGAGTTTGTCGACGTAGCTGTTGGGAAGTTCTTCCCAGCTAACGATCATTTCGAGGCTTTCGCGGGTCGCCTCTTTGTTGGCAGCGATGGTTTCAGCGAGTAGTTGGGCTACTTCGATCACGCCGTCTTTGCCGATGAAGCGGCGCAGCAGTTCGCTAAACGTATCGTGTTCACGCTGCATCTGTGGCAGGTAGACAATGTCGTCGAAGAGCAATTCTTCGGCGCGCTGAGGCGTGATGGAGGCGGTGCCAGCGTCCGGGCGGTGGATGAGTACGCGGCGGAGGGGGGCTATTTCTGAGTTTACCTGAATCGACATGCTTGGTTCTTTGGTTTGTTGGTCTTTTGGCTCGTTGGAGCGGAGTTGGTTATGCCCCTGTTTATGCGGCCCAACGACCCCGAAGGCGAAAATACTGATTTGGCGCTGGCGCGGGTGTAAGGTGGGGAATTTTGAGCGGAGTTTTGCTGGGCTTAGGCTGCTTTGCAGTTTGGTGACGGGTTTGACTTAAATTGAAACACCCCAAGCGCATCTGGTTTGAGGGCTTGGGGTGAGGCTTAGTTGACCGCACGGTTTGGCGGTTATGGATTAGTTTGTACGGACGCAGTCGTCATAATCAGTAGCAGCAGTTCCCACTCCATGGTCAGCTGCTACACTTACCTCTGTTCGGCATCGTGCAGGAGATAGAGTGCCTCGACAATTCACACCGTCAGTTACGGCAACGTCTTGAACGCGGGCCACATCTATTTGGAATTGGAGCAAGCAGTCCTTTTTAACCAACGTAGACATGCTGCTTAGCATTAACAGGCTTATAATTAAGGCTTTCATCGTATATAAATTTTAGTTTGTAAACATAAAAAAGCTGACGACTTGACGATCAAAGAACACATCAAACCGTCAGCTAAAAGATCATTGATCCTATTTCTAATCTGGCTTGGAATGATTAAACAGAATAGCGTCAACCTCTTCGTTAGTCAAGAAGGTTTTGTGCAAGTCCTTATAAAAATCGCGAATGGTCTTCCGGTCGTCTTGCGAGAAAGACATAAACAAAAACTTTTCCTCGAGAATATCCATTGCTCTAGACGTAATAATCTGTAATTCATGCATTTCGACACCAAATGGAATGTCCGCAAAAAGTTCGGGAGCAAAATCCTCTACTGCAAGGAACTGAGGATACTCATCCATCCGGCTAAGAATTGCCATATGATCAATGGGGTTGGAGGTGGCAAACACAAAAACGTCATGGTCTGCAGAACTGTAAGCGTGGTATTCATCGCTGTGCGCTATTCGTTCCAGGCTGGAGAGGGTGTCTTCCTGGCTTTGGGACTCGCAGGAGGAGAACACAATGACTAGGCAGACGAGACAGGAGAGGATACTGTTATAATACTTCATGGTAAATGAATTCTTTATTGATTAAGAAATGATATAAATATTTACGGACGGCTATTGGGATAGCGATTTTTAAGGCAGTTTCTAAAGTTTACGTTATTAACAATAGAAGCGATACCATGCGCTACAGCACAGGCTCCGGCGCCAATTGGATTTACGGTCCATACCGCAATCCCAAGGCAGGTTGCCGCTGCAGCATTCGTAGCAACCGTAGAAGTGATATATGAATCGTAGCAAGGGGTGACTTTATTTAGTAGAACACCAGGTGCCAAAGCCTGGTCCTTAGCCATAACAAAAGCAGCCTCCTCCTCAGTAAGCCCTTGATCAATCAACGCCGCAAACTCCTCGTACAGAGAATTCCCGATAGCCTCAAGATCAACTTCAGTCTCAGTAGCAACCCGGATGACATCCTCCTCGGTAATTGAACTGAGGTCCTTAAATCGGTCCTGCAGAATAGCGGAGACTAAAGCCATGTCGGCGTAAGCATCGGTAGCTAAAGACAAGTGCTTGACAACAGCCTCCACCGGCCCATACGTCTCAGGAAAAGCATCCTCCCGCTCACAGCTAAAAAACGCCAGAAAGCAAAACATAAGGGTAAGTGATAAATACTTCATAATTAAATAATTTTGCTGGTGCTAAAAAAGTAAATTAGAGCAACGGTATTTCCAGAAACATTCCACAACGCCGTGCCCCTTTGGAATGCTTGCAAGTACGGGGCAAAGACTTCCTTATTTTCGGACACCTTTTGATTCATTCTTACCCGCAGAATTGCATGAAAAGCATAAAAATCGGGTAAACACCGACACCTTAAACACCTAAATCTTCCCCAAGATGATTTAGCAACTTGGCACATAATCCAATAAAATAACCCCAATACCGCCCCGTTACGGCGCGGAAAAAGCTACTACCTCAAATCATCAATAGTTAACTCGTACTTAGGGACGCCGCAGTAGAGCATTTTCAACATCCACTAAGTCCGAGTTGACGAAACTACCTACCTTACAACTCAAAGCAAAAGCACCCACACACCATGTCTAAGATCAACATCCCATCAGAAAACGGCGACCTCATGCTCACCAAATCCACCAAGCTGGTCGGTTTAAAGAAGCAGTTGGGTAGTAGGGATATGGAGGATGTGAACACGCACGTCATCCCCGACCTCGGTGGCTTCGAGGTGGTGACCCTTAACCCCGGCGAAAATATCGATGACGCCCTCGATCGTGCCCGCGCGCATCAGGACGTTGAGGTCGGTACCCACGTATATTTTGCCGAAGGGGACAACCGCCCGGTAGTTGCCACCGGCATCATCTACTGCGAGATAGCCGACGGCGTCGGGAAAGAAGAACGGCAGGTAATTTTCGATGCCTTCGCGTTAGAGATTATCGAAGACCGGGAGGACGGGACGATCGTCTGCAAAGTGACGCCAAAAAGCCCCAACCCGCTCAAGGTCGCCGCCGCCCTCGTCAAACTCAGCATGGTAGAGAAGGCCTATCCCGACCTCGACGTTCCGCTAGACCAATACTTCATGGAGCCACGCGACGGTCTCCTTCCGCACGAATGGCACCTGGAGAACAAGGGCTTCGTAACCGATGTACCCAATTTTCGCCTCAAGGTCGGGGCCGATGCTAAAGTAAAAGCCGCCTGGCGCAGGCTCGGAAACCTCGGCTCCTCCAGCATTATCATAGCTGTTATTGACAACGGGTTTGACTTAAACCACCCCGATTTACGGGGCAAGGCTGTTGCCCCCCTAAGCGTCAGTTCGAATGGCTCAACACTTCCGACTGGTGCCCGTTTCGGCGACCACGCCACGCCCTGCTCCAGCGTCGCGGTAGCTTCCGCCAACGGAACGGGCATTGTTGGCGCAGCTCCAAACTCGCGGCTCATGCCGCTGCACGGACTGACGTATTCCAAATACCTGACGGAGCGAATGTTCAGCCACTGCATCCGCAACCGGGCAGATATAATCAGTTGCAGCTGGGGCACCATCGACGCACGCTACCGGCCGGGCACAGAACATGAACGGTCCATCCGCCAGGCCCTTACTTCCGGGCGGGGCGGGAAAGGCTGCATAGTCGTCTTCGCGGCTGGCAACGAGGGACGGGAATACATCAATTACTACGCCAGCATCCCCGGCGTCATTGCGGTAGGAGCAAGTACCAGTTCGGACACCCACGCCAGCTACTCCAACCGGGGTAGTGGCATCAGCGTCGTAGCTCCCTCGGACGGGGGGTGGCCCATCCTCGCTGCCCGCGCCAGCTGGGACCAGGGCAACTCCGGTATGCCTGCCAACAAACGGTACTATGTAGACGGAATCAACCGCGGCCCGTACCACAAGCACTTTGGTGGCACCAGCTCCGCAACGCCGCTGGTCGCTGGCATCTGCGCGCTTATCATCAGCGCCAACCCTAACCTGACCAGCGCGGAGGTCAAATCCATCCTGGAACGCACGGCGGATAAGATTGGAAACACGTGGGACTACAACTCCAGCGGCTACTCCACCAAATATGGCTATGGCCGCGTCAACGCCGACGCCGCCGTTGCCGAAGCCTTACGGATGAATAGCAGAGGAGAGACTTCCACAACATTCCCCACCCAGCCAACAACCCGCCCGCCCTTTACTCCGCCTAGCGCCCCAACACCGCCTTCTCCCCCACAGGACACTACTCCTTCACCCTCCCCGGCACCTGCGCCCCCGCCCACGATACCTGCCGACCCAATCGTGGTCGGCACCAACCTCTTCCGTTTCTCCGTTACGGGGCAGGTACGCAGCGGTTTCGGGTTGCAAGTTGCCGTAAACAACGAGTTTGCCAACGTGCTCAAACAAGTGGAAGAGCTGGAACGCAAACACGGTATGCCCGTGCTTGTCAATATCAGTACCGTGAACGGACTCACGGCTTTCAAGATTCTCATTGGTCCCTTTAACAGCCGGGAGGAGGCTGATGTAGCCAAACGCAAAATGGTAAGCCAGGGAGCGGGAGAGCCTTGGTTGCGGTCGCTTAACACGCTGTAGTTAGGCCCTTAGTCTTTTAGCAAAGTTCTTTAATGGAGTACATAATAACTTCCCTCACGGGAAGATGAACGAGCATACGCTTATACCCAACCTGCCCCCTCGGCCTACTGGCCTTAACCCTTTTTCCCACCGGCTGCGGTACGTAAAGCCGAAGAGTCGGTTGATATGATCGGGTGTTAGTGTCCGAGTCATCACTAGTGGTCTGTCAACATTAAATATTGGCAGACCACTAGGCGCGAACGCGGGTGCGTTGGAAGTCGCTTTTGAGGGCAGTGCCAAGGCAAGTACACCCCTTCGAGCGGTCAGAACAATAGTTTTGACAACCGCTCAATTAGACCAAAAAATAAGCCCCGTCCTTAGTTAAGGGCGGGGCTTATCGGTGTGTCGACTTATTGGTTTTGAACGCCCTAAAGCTTAACAACTTCAGCTTGAATAGGATAGTCCGCCAAAATACGGTTAGTAAACGCCATGTGCCCGCGCGGGACGGCCAGATAGAGCTTACCGTGCTTGTAGCTGGCGAGGCTGGAGAGCAGACGCCACTTGGTCACCAACTCACGTTCGTTGTCGGATTTCATGCCGAGTTCAAAGTAAGATTTACGGCCGTTTACCTCGCCGGTACAATCGGGAATGAAGTACTCTTCGGAATCCTTACTGCGGCGAATCTTGGCTGGAGTTTCGTAGCCTTCGGCGTTCGCGTAGATGTTTTCGAAGCCCTTCTTCTTGACGATCTTATCGAGCAGAAGAGTGATCAGTTCTGCGTCTTTTTGTTGTGCTTCGGTGAGGATACCATTTTCCATCTGGAGTGCTTGATTTTCGGTAAAGTGGTGCGGAACATACCGCAGATAAGTAACAATCGAAGGGTAAGGTACGACTAAACCCGGCTTAGGGCTAAGAAGGTTACAAGAATGAAAACGTTTCTACCTTTTGTATAGTTGATATATGAACAACTTACCTTAGCTGTTGATGAGATTATTTTTATTAGTGCTGGTCCTTTTATTTGGAGGTTGTTCGGAACCTTCATCCTTAACCTTTTTCGCACCTGCGGCCGCGCCTAATGGACCCGGTATTTACTATTGGAAAACGAGCTGGAAACTGAATGAGCGAGCGAAGGCCGAACTACTAAATTCAGGTACTAAGCAGTTGTTCCTGCGCCTTTTTGACATTGATTACGACTTCAACCGAAAGCAGGCTCGGCCAAAAGGTCTGCTACAGCTTCCCGATTCGCTCGGTATTGGGGAAAAAATAGCCGTTGTCCCGGTGGTGTTTATCGTAGAGCGCGTCTTCCGCCAGGGAGTTGACGTCGAAGATCTCGCCGAGCGGATCAGCCGCACGGTTTCCGGGATAAGCGCCGGGCATCCAGAACTGAGCACCGCAACCCGCTGGCAAATCGACTGCGACTGGACGCCCACCTCACGCGACCCTTATTTCGCCTTTCTGGAGGCCTTGCAAAAACAAAACCCGGCGCTTACCCTGAGTGTTACCGTCCGCCTACACCAGTACCGAGAACGGACAAAGAACGGCATCCCGCCCGTACCGGAAGGCCTGCTGATGTGCTACAATATGGAGCCGGTGAACGAGGCCCGGACGAAGAACGCGATCTACAGGGAAGACTTACTGCGGGGCTACCTGAAGGCACCACCCTACCCTATTCCGTTGGATGTAGGGCTACCGGTGTTCCGTTGGGGGGCTGCCTTTCGGGACGATCGGTTCCTGGGCATCGTAGATGATCCGGAAGGTTCAGCAGACGTCCTTCGGGAAGTTGCTCCCGGTCGTTTTCTCGTTTTACGAGACACCACCCTAGCCACGACTTTTCTCCGTGCGGGAGACAATATTAGGCACGACGGCCCGGGCGATTTGAAGACGGCCGCCGCATTACTGAAACAAAAGCCCGAAGTGCGGGATCTACTGTTCTTTGACTGGCGGGAAGGCGTGCTTGAAGAATACCACGTCGGAGAAATCTGGGAAGAATTTTACCGTTAGGGGTTTGTAGTTGCTACCTTTATCGACGCCACGCTTCACCTATTTTCAAAGCCCCTTCCCTTGCACAAATTCATCCTAGTTCTAACCGCCTTCTTCCTGATAAATTTCGCACCGGCAGACGGCTGTGGCTACGTAGTTCTCGGCGAAAGCTACCGCATCGCCCTACTCAACCCTTTTATCATCGGCCAAGATTACGCCCCACTATTCTATTCCGCCGACCGGCTCAATACCCTACGCAATGCGAAGGCGGGAACGGATCGATTGCGCAACGTTGCCGCATGGGCTGAAGAACTTGGCCCAGACGTCAGCCCGGAGGACGTAATGGCTATTCTTTATGGCACCACCCTAGAGGATTGGATGAAAGCTCCAATAGGATACGCGCCAGTAAAATGGGAAGAAAACCCAGCATGGCGTGCCATTAGCAAGCGGCCAGACGTGCTCGAATACGTATTCTACGCCAAAGGCTATGAACAAAAAAACGTAGTTACAAACTGGTGGGATGAACAAGAAGAGACAAAGCCAGCCTTCCCCCCTGGAGCAGAAGCCTACCGGGAGAACTACCACGCCCGCGCACTCGCTGGCTACACAAAAGCCCCAAAAGGTTCCTTTCTGAAGGAACGCTACGCCTATCAGCTCTTGTTATTAGCTTACTACGACGACGATTCAGAAGCCATGCAGACCTACTTCATGCGCCACTTCAAAGGCGAGACCGGCGCCCTGGCCGATTGGGCGCACTTCCACTTCGCCAGCCAGTGGAACGAAGAAGGGCGGTTCACCGTGGAAATGGCCAACGCCCTACGTGCCGTTCCGGAAAAGGCCATCGCTGTTTACCTGCGTACGGCCGATCGGATTAACCCTAGCGATTACATCGCCGCAACCCGAAACGCAGCCGAACGCTCCAACCTCTACGCGCTGGCCGCACTGAAACAAAAGGGTAAAGCACTAACCTACCTCCGTAAAGCCTACGAACTAGACCCTTCCAATCCGCTGGTAGAACTACTTATAGTTCGGGAAATCAATAAACTGGAGGACTGGCTAATGACCAACCCACTGACCGGCCTCGGCCCCGCAATGACCAGTTACCAGATGCCAAATTGGAGCAAGAACTACCAGTCGCAGGTCGAGCAACTCCGCCGAGAAAATGCAGGCAAAGACTTGGCCTACCTCAAGCAGCTGCGCCAGTTTCTAAATATTTACCGGCCCCAGGATGCTAAGCTGGGAGCCATTTTTCGTGGCCAGATCGCTTTGCTGGACGAAGACTACCTAGCCGCCCTGAAAGAGACCGCAAGCCTAAACGAAGGTAATGAAGGTGCCGGCCTACAAATCCGCATCATCCGTTACCTGGCTTTGTTACAAGCCGGAAACCTTGACCGTGCGGAGGTAAAAGAAGAATTGGCGAAACACTTGCTGGTGCTAGACGCAATTTTGCCACGACGGGACCGGGAAGAATACGACTATTCTCCTGAAAAAGATTATAACCTTCTGCCAGCGCTAAACCGGGTAGCAAGCCAACACTACGCAGCGGCGGGGGATACCGCGATGGCATTCATCCTGCACAACCGCTCGTTGGCTTTGGTTAACGGCGACACCTGGAGCTCTGAAGGCTACCGTATGATCGATTACTTAGATCGGGACATCAGCGCGAAAACCATAGATGCGATCATCATGATCATGGAACAAAACGGAAGTAATTCCGCCTTCAACACCTTGGTCAAAACCACGCGCTTACCGACTAAAAATGACCTCTACAACCTGGCCGGCACCCTCTCCCTTCGAAAAAATAACCTTCCGGCAGCGGCGGCTTATTTCTCCAACATAATTCCTTCTTCACCTCGCCCCGATGCTCAGGAAATACGCTCATCTCCTTTAGCAGATATGATGGGAGGATGGAACGAAAGAAAAGTAGCCTCAAAAGAACTACTCGTAAGACAACTGATCAAACTTGAAAGCCTGAGCAACGGAGGAGGAGACGAAGGTGCTGCAGCCTGCCTTGCCCTCGCCCAGGCGTGGTACAATATGAGCAACTTTGGTGACGCCTGGTATATGTTGTCTTTTGGCAAGTCCGTTAGTCAACCATCAGGGCCGATAGCCTGGCCGGGAGGGTTTTCTCACGCAGCGGTACCTCACAACTATGCGGATTATAACCTAGTTCACCTCGCTAGCCGCTCGGAAGAATACTTTAACTGCGCTGAGGCAACGGCTAAAGACGAGCAGTTGAAAGCGAAAATTGACCTAAGCCGGCGTATTCTGAAGTACCGAATTATCGAACGAAAAGCCTTGGGAACAGGCTGGGGCTGGCTTAAAGAAGAGGAACGGGCTTCGCTCAATACGGAGTACCGAAACATCATGTCTCCATTCGTCCAAAACTATGGTGACACGGACGATGCTATTCGAATATCTATGCAGTGTAGTAGTCTGGCCGGAGTAAAGTAAAAAAATGGCTCCTGCTTTATTACCCTTTTGAGGACAGTACGTGAATCATAAGGCCTAGACGACAACCTGCGTAGCCTAAATAATGAAGCCATCTAATTCCGCTGCCCCTGAAACTTCTCCCTAATAACCTCCTGTACCGTCTTGTTCTCAATTTTGGACTGTAGCCAGCTGGGGATGTCGAGAAGAGTGAAAGGCCGGCTCTCGAAAGGCTTAGAAGTAAGGGCGTCCAGCTTCGTTTTGAGCTTGATGAACTCGTCTCGCAATTGGTCTTCGCGGATGCGTGGGGTGCGTCGTAGAAAGCGGAAGATATGCTGCTGAGTTTCCTGTAGGTGTTCCACCTTAGAAAGGAAGCGATAGACGGACTTAACCTGGTACTCAACGAGCTGGACGTTGCCCATTTCAAAGTGGCAAATCAGGCTCAGTATACGGGCGTAGGCCTGGATATCCGACCGGTAATTCGGGCTCCGCTGGTTGATGATCTCGTTGAGGTAGTCGATCGCCGTATCGTTATCTCCACTACCGAAGTAGAGGCAAGCGATACGGTAATGGAAAATCATGATCCGGTGATCATCCCAATTGTAGGTATTGTTTTCGATCACTTCCATGATCTGCGGTACCAGGCCGAGGCCTTCCTTAAAGGTGCCTTCCATGTAGTGCCGTCGGATCTGGTGATCAAACTGGTAGAGGTAGTAGAGGCTGCTTACGTTGACGTTGTTGGTCAGGTCAAACTTATGCGGAAAGAGGTCGAGCATGGAGAGTTGCTCCATAAATTTATCGTATTGCCACATGTTAAATAGCGTGGCAAGGTTGTTGTGAATACCTTTCAGGTAGAGCGGCGCATTGGTCTCGATCATCCGGGCGTTATTGTCGAACAGCTCAACCCAGCGCTGAGTGTAGCGATAGGTCAGGGGGTACTCGTGACACATCAGGTGCATCCAGGCGTAGCTTTGGCAGTAATAAATCTTTCCCCAAAAGTCGAGTTCTTCGTACTTAGACCGGGGCCGCTGGCCGCGGAAAAAAGACTGGACCGTAAAGAAATCCTGCTTGTTGCTCACTAGGCCTAATTTCAAGTAAAGACCATAAAGGCGCAAGGCTAGATTAGACCAGGCGTCGGTATCACTTATCTTGGTAGTCAGGTCCCTACACTCTTCCCCAAGCTCTTCTGCGCGGCCTTCGAGGCTACGGGTGATGTGCTGGCCCTCAATGTGTTTTTCAAACTGAGCGATCTCGAGCGCTACGGTGTGGACTTCGATGTCGCGGGCGCGTTTTTTTGTTTTATCTAAAATATCAAGGCTCTGGCGATAAAGGCCTTTATTATAAAGGATGCGGGCGTAATCGAGGTTTTCGCGTAACAGAATGGCCTCATCCTTATTCCGGTTAAGAAGGCGTAAACTGGTTAGTAATTGCTTGTAGAGATGCGCTTTGAGATTAGATAGCTGGCTTTTTTTGATGCCTTTAATTCTCTTCAGCATATAGTCTTCGTCATACTCACCAGTACGCTCCAAAATATTGAAGAGCTGAAGGAAGAGAATTTCAGCATCCGCCTGCTGGTTACGCTTGACGAAAAGCCGAAAGTGTCTTTTTTCTGCTCGGTTGAGTGAGGCAACGAGTTTTAAAAGGTCGTCTGTCTTTTGCTTTGGCATTGTATTAAGTCTTTAGATAAGCCGCTACCTGGCAAATGTTTACGAAACAAACTACCTTTGTACGGTGTAGCGATTGTAGGGTTTTATTGACAAGTCCGACTTCAAAAACTCTGCTATAAAGCCTTAATTTTATCCTCCTGACCAAATTAAGGCCCTACTTTCGGAGCCGTAAAGATAGAAACGCCCACCTAACCAGGGCATAACCGCGTATGAAAACCAATCAGATTCAGATTTTCGACACCACCCTCCGCGATGGAGAACAGGTTCCAGGCTGTAAGCTGGACACGGCCCAGAAGCTCGTAATCGCCCGCCAGCTTGAACTGCTCGGTGTAGATGTGATCGAAGCGGGGTTCCCAATTTCCAGCCCCGGAGATTTTCAGAGCGTCCGTGAAATCGGCCGCGTAGTATCCGAGCCAATCGTTTGCGCGCTCAGCCGTGCCGTAATGAAAGATATTGAAGTGGCCGCTGACTCCCTGAAGACCGCTAAACGCCCACGTATCCATACCGGAATTGGCACTTCCGATAGCCACATCCAGTATAAACTACGGACTACCCAGGACGAGATCATCCGCCGGGCAATAGCCGCCGTAAAGTACGCCAAGAGCTTCGTTGAAGACGTGGAGTTCTACGCCGAAGATGCTGGACGAACGGGCAACGAATTCCTAGCCCGGGTCATCGAAGGCGCAGTTAAGGCCGGAGCTACGGTGCTCAATATCCCCGACACCACCGGCTACTGCCTGCCAAACGAGTACATGGAAAAGATCGCCTACCTGCGCGACAACGTCACCGGCATCCATAAATGCGTCCTCAGTACCCACTGCCACAATGATTTGGGCCTAGCTACCGCCAACTCTATCGCCGGAGCGATGGGCGGCGCGCGCCAGATCGAGTGCACCATCAACGGCATCGGCGAACGGGCCGGCAACACCGCGCTCGAAGAAGTGGTGATGATCATGCGTCAGCACGATCACTTAAATATGTACACCAACATTAACAGCAAGTTACTGCTAGAAACCAGCCACCTCGTCAGCGAAAGCATGGGTATGGTGGTGCAGCCGAATAAGGCGATCGTTGGCGACAATGCCTTCGCGCACAGCTCCGGCATCCACCAAGACGGCGTGATCAAGCGGCGCGACACCTACGAGATCATCGACCCGGCGGAAGTTGGCGTTGATGAGTCCCGCATTGTACTTACCGCACGTAGCGGGCGGGCGGCGCTGGCTTACCGTTTCAAGAACCTGGGCCATGATGTTACCAAGGTGCAACTCGACTCCCTTTACCAGAAATTCCTGGTTATTGCCGATAGCAAGAAAGAAGTGGCAGATGCTGATCTGGAGGAGATCATTGCGGTTTGAGTTAGACCTTTAGCATTTTAGCACTACCGCACGGCTCCGACGCGCGGTAGTGCTAAGGAACTATTTATAAATCCCGTTCAGCAAAGCAGCAGCCCGGTACCCCGCCGCAGCCAGTCGGTCTTCCACCACCGGTAAAAAGTCGTGCTGATAATCCCAAGAAAACTCTGGTAGGCCTGTTTCCCGGTCGGTACGATCGTAAAGGGTGTTGTAGAGCCGTTCGCGCAGTTCAATAGATTCGCTGATCCACTCCGCTAGCGGAGCGTTTTCCCATTGCGCCTTGCGGGCGCGGGTGTGCATGGTGGCAAAATCGGCAAACTCTGTGTAGCTCAGTCTTTCGTGCTCAAGAATCCCAGAGTCCCAGACGGAATGTAGGTTTTTGCGCTCACCGAAGTAAAGCACCGATATTTTATTGCCGCCCAGGTCGCGGTTTTTGCCCACGTGCATCGGTTGGTGTACGTCTCCGATGAAATGGATGAGGAAAGCCAGCGCCGTGGCGTCGAGAGAACCAGCGAGCGGTTCTAACTTGTTTTCAGCCAAGAGGTCGGTCATTCTGCCGCGTGCCTCCGCGTTTCCTTTGAGAATATCGACCATCAGTTCGATGCCTTCACGTACATCGTCGATTTTAGGCTTCCGCTGGTTACCGATGGCGACGTCGGACGGTGTTTCGTCGGACTGTACGGTCATATAGTGCCAAGACTTTGCGAAATCCCAGCCTTTTTCGGCCTTGATGTAATCGGGCCAGGTGCTTACCTGAGCAAGGTAGTTGTCGCCCAGCGCGTCGTCCACACGGATACGGGCCTCCGGGGTGAGGTTATCGTAGCAAATTTGGGCTACGACGCGATGGCCATTGGCTCCCCAAGCCGCCAGCAGTTGGGGCAGACAGATCAGGGCTGAAATGAGTAGTCGGGAGAGCATAATTTGAGGGAGATTGGTTAGGAAGGTAAAGGTAGTTTTTTGGGCGCGAACGCGGGTGCAAATGAAGTTGGGTGGCAAGGCCAACTTAGCTTTAAACCCTTCCTTGCTCCCGCGTCCGCGCCGTAAAAAAATCAAAATCGGTCATAGTTACGAACGGTCGATTTCCCTACCTTTGTCTCAACAAGATTTAAGCCCCAAGTATATCATGGTAAAAACGTTATTCGACAAGGTCTGGGACGCACACGTCGTTACAGAAATTCCCGGCGGCAACCAGGTGCTCTACATTGACCGCCACCTGATTCATGAGGTAACCAGCCCGCAGGCCTTCGACGGTCTGCGCCGCCGCAAACTCCCGCTGCTGCGCAAAGACCGCATCGTCGCCACCGCCGACCACAACGTGCCGACAATCGATCAGCACAAGCCCATCACCGAGCCGCTGAGCGCCAAACAGGTGCAAATGCTGACCGAAAACTGCGCTGAATTTGACGTACAGCTATTTGGTCTTGGCCATCCGTACCAAGGCATCGTACACGTTATCGGCCCCGAGCTTGGCATCACCCGCCCCGGCATCACGATGGTCTGCGGAGACAGCCACACGAGCACCCACGGAGCCTTCGGCGCAATCGCCTTCGGCATCGGCACCAGCCAGGTAGAACAAGTAATGGCGACTCAGTGCCTCCTACTAACCCCGCCAAAGAAAATGCGGATCAGCATTGACGGCGACCTCGCGCCCGGCGTCACCGCCAAAGACCTCATCCTCTACGTCATCAGCCAGGTCGGAACCGGCGGCGGCACGGGCTACTTCGTGGAATACGCCGGTTCGGCCATCCGCGCCCTCAGCATGGAAGGCCGGATGACGATCTGCAATATGAGTATCGAGATGGGTGCCCGCGGCGGCCTCATCGCCCCCGACCAAACTACTTTCGATTACCTCGAAGGCCGCGAGTTCAGCCCCAAAGGAAAAGACTGGGACGACGCACTTGCCTACTGGAAGTCGCTGCCTACTGAAGAAGGTGCGACTTTCGACTTTGAGCTTAATTACAAAGCGGAAGACATCACCCCGATGATCACCTACGGCACAAACCCCGGCATGGGCATGGGCGTGAAGGAGGCCATTCCCGTCAGCTCCAGAGTACACAACAAAACCAGCATCGACAAAGCAATGAAGTACATGGGCCTCGAAGCGGGAATGCACTTAGAAAACCAGCCGATCGACTACGTTTTCATCGGTTCCTGCACCAACTCCCGAATCGAAGACCTGCGCGCCGTCGTCGGCCTCGTCGGCGATCGTAAAGTGGCGGCTGGCGTAACCGCCATCGTCGTTCCTGGCTCACAGCAAGTATCCAAACAAGCCATCGCTGAAGGGCTCGACAAGAAGCTCGTCGCCGCTGGTTTCGAGTTTCGGGAAGCCGGTTGCTCGGCCTGCCTCGGCATGAACGATGACAAGATACCTGCAGGAAAATACTGTGTTTCTACCTCCAACCGGAACTTTGAAGGACGGCAAGGGCCCGGAGCTCGGACTATTTTGGCTTCGCCGCTTACCGCTGCTGCTGCTGCGGTTACTGGGCGGGTTGTTGATGTTCGGAAGTTTGTTTGATGGGTGTTGCTGCCCGCTATACAGCTACCGCACTAGAGAAATTTAAGATGTTGAATCAAAAATACTAAATCCTCCATGACGCCATTCACAAAACTAACCTCCTCCGCCGTCCCGCTTCCAATCGAAGATGTAGACACCGACCAAATTATCCCCGCCCGCTTTCTGAAGGCAGTTACCCGCGATGGCTTCGGTGAAAACCTCTTCCGCGACTGGCGCTACGATAAAGAAGACCAGCCGAAAGAAGACTTCGTACTTAACAACCCGACGTACTCCGGGCAAATCCTCGTCGCCGGTGCCAACTTCGGTTGCGGCTCCAGCCGGGAACACGCTGCTTGGGCGATTGGTGACTTTGGTTTCCGCGTCGTGGTGTCCAGCTACTTTGCGGATATTTTCCGGGGCAACGCGCTGAACAACGGCATCCTACCACTGGTCGTTTCCCCTACCCTACTGGACGAGATCCTCCAAACGATCGAACAGAACCCGGTTGCTGCCTTTACCATTAACCTGGAAGCGCAGACGTTCAAGAACGAGACCACCGGCACGGTTTCCACCTTCGATATCGATAATTACAAGAAAACCTGCCTCATCAATGGCTACGATGATATCGACTACCTGCTGAGCCAAGGTGAGCTGATTGAGAAGTTTGAGCGAGAGCGGGTGGACTTTTCATTGGCTTGAGTGGTTTGCTAACCTTATAGCCATAAATTCATCCTACTACTTTAGTCTCTGCGTAGTTTACCTTCAAGATAGCCGCCACCTGGGGGCACCCCTTACCACAGATAACATGTCAAATTTCAACATAGCCGTACTAGACGGCGACGGCATCGGCCCCGAAGTAATCAAACAAGGCATCAAGGTTTTGAACCAGGTCGCTTTAAAATTTGGTCATAAATTTCGCTTCGACTTCGCGCCAGTAGGTGCCATTGCGATCGACCAGACAGGCGATCCGTTACCGGAGGAGACGCTTGATCTCTGTAAGCGCTCCGATGCGATCTTCTTCGGTTCCATCGGTCACCCCCGCTTCGACAACGACCCTACAGCTACGGTACGGCCAGAGCAAGGTTTGCTGCGTCTCCGGAAGGAGCTCGGCCTGTACGCCAACCTCCGCCCGGTAGCCGGATACAAAGAACTTACCCACCTAAGCCCGCTCCGCCCTGAGCGCATGGAAGGCGTGGACATGCTGATCGTCAGGGAACTGACGGGCGGCATCTACTTCGGCGACAAAGGGCGCCGGGACGGAGGTGATACCGCCTTCGACACCTGCCTATACACCCGCATAGAAATTGAGCGGATCGTGAAGATGGGTTTTGAGGCAGCAGGCAAACGCCGTGGCAAACTGATGCTGGTAGACAAGGCCAACGTGATGGAGAGCTCCCGCCTCTGGCGCGAGGTCACCCGCGAGATGGCTTCTGACTATCCGGACGTCGAGCTCGGCTTCATGTTTGTCGACAATGCGGCGATGCAACTCATCCTCAATCCCGCACAGTTCGATGTGATCGTGACGAGCAATATGTTTGGCGATATTTTATCTGATGCTTCCAGCGTACTGGCTGGTTCTCTTGGTTTGCTACCTTCCAGCAGTGTCGGCTCGAAGGTTGGAATGTTTGAGCCCATCCACGGTTCCTGGCCGGAAGGGGCGGATCAGGACCGGGCCAACCCGACAGCAGCTATTCTTTCTGCAGCGATGATGCTTGATCACCTCGGCCTGGTGAAAGAAGGCGATGCGATCCGTAAAGCAGTAGGGACCGTACTGGAGTCTGGCAAAGGGACTGAGGACCTGCGGCCTAAGGAGCAGGTTGGTACTGATGCTATGGGAGATTTGATTGTAGCGGCGCTTTAGCTATAGGTCCCTAACCATGTAAAGATCACAGCCGCCGTGCCCCGTCTCCCCCATCGGCCAGGCTAGGTATTCGAAGCCACATTTCTTGTACACTTCAGCGGCGTCCTTCATGGCCGTCACCGTTTCCAGGTACATCTGTTGGTAGCCGGCGGCGCGGGCTCCTTCGAGGCAGGCTTCCATGAGTAAACGGCCGCCGCCGAAGCCACGGCCTTCTTTCAGTAGGTACATCTTACGGAGTTCACAGACCGTACCGTCGCCGCCCGCCAGCGGGGCGTAGCCTGCGCCGCCTACGACCACTGCTCCTGAAAAACCCGCCCCTGCACCTGCGGCCCCGCCCACCTCATGCGCTACTACAAAAAAGGCAGAGCCTTCGGCATTATAAGTACTGGCCATATCCTCCACCTCGGGGTCATTGATGGAAAAGCCTTCACCGACGCAGCTGAATTCGGGCATTACGGTGCGGATTACGTGGGCCATAGCGTGGTTATCTGCTGGAGAGATTAGACGGATGGATAGCATAGTGCGTTGATTTGTATTTTTCACTTCTACATAGGTACGGGCCTCTGCAAAAAAACAAAGTTCTTTTAAAACTTGAGCAACTTATACGTGAGTACAAGTAAATACATTTAGCAAAAGGCTTTCAAAATAGAGCACCCCGCACTCACACGAAAGTACAGAGGCCGACTTAAAAATCCTCAGCCAACTGCCAAATGCCAGCCAAGTGCCGCCCCCGCCCATCATAATCCAGCCCGTAACCCACCACAAACTTGGGAGGGATGACAAAGCCGGTCAGGTCGATGTCCACTTCCACGCGCTGTGCCTCCGGCTTATGCAGCAGCGTCACCAGGGTAATAGATTTCGGGTGCAAGGCTTCAAGTTCCGGTAAAAAGGCTTGCATGGTCAGGCCACTATCTACGATATCTTCTATGAGCACGACGTCCCTACCCGTTACGGTGGCGGCTTCAGGAGCTAGGTGCATCCTCACTTTACCGTCCGTTCTTGTGCCTTTATAGCTGCTGGTTCGGACAAAAGAAATCTCCCCATCCATCCTGGATGCCCGAATGAGATCGGCGGCAAAAATGAAGGCACCTCTCAGCATCACGATGAAACTCGGGTCCCCTCCCTCCAAGCGTCCAGCAAGTTCCTTTCCTAGTTGAACCACCCGTTCATCAATTTCTTCTTCCGTAAGAAACGGACGGAAGGAAAGTTCGTGTAGCTGAATACGTTCGGGTTTAGCGGAGGCCATATTTATCAATTAAGTACAGGAGCGAAGTTATGGAGGCTGCTCCCAATTCAAGTTCTCTTTTATTGACGTTCTCAAAAACATCGGTCTTCGTGTGGTGAAAATCAAAGTAACGCTGGGAATCGGGCCGGAAGCCAATGAGTAGGCCACCCTGAGATTTCAGACCACTGATATCAGCTCCGGAACCGCCGCTGCTAAAGCTCAGCCCGTAGGGCTCAAGTAATGGGAGCCAATCGTTAATTCGGCGGAAGTCAGCGGTAAACACGTCGTCCCGTCCCGTAGCGCTGAATCCGCGCGGCGTAAAGCCTCCACTATCGGATTCCAGTGCCGCCAGGTGAAACTCTTTCTTTTCGTTACTGGCTGCCCAGTAGGCGCGGCCACCGGCCAGCCCGTTCTCTTCGTTCATGAACAGCACGCAACGGAACGTTCGTTTCGGTTTATGGCCAATCTTTTGCCAAAGCGGTAGCACCTGCAGAGAATGCACGATGCCCGCTCCGTCGTCGTGCGCGCCTTCGCCCACATCCCAGCTGTCCAGGTGCCCACCCACCAGAATGATTTCGTCGGGAAATTCACTGCCCCGAATTTCTCCGATCACGTTAAAGCTAGGTACCGGTGGTAGGTTACGGCCGTTAGACTGCAAGTGAACCCGCACCTCGCCCTGCCTAAGCAGCCGGCTAAGTTTCTCCGCATCGTTCGTAGAAACAGAAATGGCGGGAATCGCCATTCCTTCCTCCGCAGGCGCAATTGCTCCGGTATGGGGGATATCGTCCAGACCGGTCGTCATGCTTCGGACGAGTGTAGCCCTTGCGCCAAATTTCGCCGCAACGATGTGGCCGCTCCCCCTTTGGTCAACCGCACCTCCATAAGCATTGAACGTTTTGGTCTGGGTTGGGTCCATTGGGCGGTTGAAAAAAACAATCTTACCCCCAACGCCCGCCCGGCCAAGCTGCTCCACTTCCTGAAGGCTGAAGACTTCCACAATCGGCGCGGTAATGCCAGCAGGCCCCGTTCCGATAGAATTACCCAGCGAAGTCACCTTAATCTCTTCGGTACCCACCATAGCGTTATTCACGATGCGCCCGGTCGCAGGAGCGCCGCGGTCCCAGCGGGGAACGGTACAAGGCTGGAGGTATACAGTATCAAAGCCAAGCGTATCCATCAAGCGCTTCATGCTGAACACGGCAGCCTCCGCTCCGGGCGAACCCGCCAACCGAGGACCAATATCCTTGCATAAATGATGGAGCCAGTCGTAGCACTCTCCCTCCGTAAGCGCCTTATCGTAAATCTCTTTGACGATCAACGCTTCGTTACCCTGCGCTGAAACGATAGAAACCGAGGGTAGTAGCAGAAACAAAAAAAGAAGCCTTTTTACGATTCCATAAGGTTGTGATGGCCCGCCGGTAAAAAAACTACCCGTAAAATAGAAAATAGTACTCATATTATATTTAGAATTTTAGTAACGTAAACCAAGGCTTACCGAAACATAGTTTTGCGAAGATTCGAACTGAGCAACAATACAGCCCGAATTGGAATCTAACAATTTTCACGACTTATCGCAAAGCAACGATTAATTTCCCTCATTCCCTGTTTCGCCGTAAAAAATTCTACGATGCAAACAAAGTCCTATTTTTTGTTCGGCCAAAACTTTAGTATGTTTCTTATGAACTTCTGTACAATAAGCCCTTATCTTTGAAATAACGATAAGGGCAACAGCCCGTTGCTCCTTGTCTTTTAATTTGGTTTTATTTGGTTAGGGCTGAGGTAGTGCTGTGGTGGCACTGCCTCATTTTTTGTCTAATCACCAACGTACTTTGATCTCCGCTTCAACATCCTCTCCAAACCAGTTCTTTTGGCTGGTAAGTACATCGTAGCCGGTTGCAGGCTGATAGGTAAGGAAATGGCGACCATCGGACAAAGCCGTCCCGGTATGTCGTTCAATCTCCACCTTCGTGGTAGCTCCCTGATCCTGCTCAATCGTCAGACGACGGACAATCAGACTACTGTCCTGCGCCAGATAACTGGTTAGCGTATGACCGACGGAGAGCGTTTCTTCCATCGTCTCATACTTATCGAACCAGGCGGGTTTATTGATGTCGGCTTCCCGAAAAAGGCGCAGGTCATTGACGAAGTTGAGATTATCAATCTCTTGTCTCTCCGTTCTTCCGTTCAGGCTGATGGTTTTCTCGACCTTGGTATTGACAGCACTCAGGCGGTCCGTTTCGGCAGAAATGTATTCCCGCAAGTCGAAAAAAGGTGTCGAGTCGATGGTAGCGCCCGGTTCTTCCGGGGCACAGGCCAACAGCAAAAGGGGCAGTGCGATCAGGGTGAAGAGTCTATACATATCGGGTAAAGGCCTGAACGTGGCTTAGGGTTTATCAATTTACACACTCTTCATTCAAAATATAATCGGCTCGGCTCCCCGCTTCGACTACGCTCAGGGTAAGTCGAAGTGGAGAGTTAAGATAATCAATACTGCTGGTTGTAAGTCAGTATGGCCTCCGTACAGTGACTATATTACACCACAAAGACTCCTCTATGAAACGCCTCACGTTCCTCCTGCCGGTCATCTTCTTTTTCTCCTGCATACCAAACGCCGCTGTGATGGTAAACGCCGAAACTGTTCCGGCTCAGTACACTGAGATCACCAGAGAAGTACTAGCTTCTAAGGGTGGCATTAGTACCTACGAAGAGATCGACTGCGAGCTCGTTAGCTATAACGTCCTCCCGATCAACTACGCTAACGGTAGAGCAGCCCTTACTGCTGAATCCCGCCGTATTATAGACGATCGTCTACTGAACCTCCTTCGTGAGCGTCCAAACATCCGCATCCAAATCAACTCCCACACCTCTTCCGTAGGTTCTGCCGGTAACAACCAGGCACTGTCTGAGCGTCGCGCCCAGGGTATTTCTGACTACCTGGTAGGCCGTGACATCAACCGTAGTCGCCTCGTAACCCGTGGTTACGGCGAGAGCCAGTTAATGAACCATTGTGCTGACGGCGTAAACTGCTCCGACGCTGAGCACCGCGTTAACCGCCGTACCGAGTTCCGCGTACTGAACCTCGAACAGCAGTAATAAAGACGCGGTTCTAAACCGTTCCTAAGGAACGTCAATTCATTTGGGCGGAGGCTTCTTTTTTAGACTACTAGATGTAATAGTTTACCGGAACCGCAAACTCAGCACCCCCATAACAGCCTCTTTGACGATAGAGCCATGCATTTTGCTGGCCCCCAAGACGCGATCGGTAAAGGTAATCGGCACTTCAATAATTTTGAAGCAGAGCTTCCAGGCCGTGTGCTTCATCTCAATCTGAAAAGCGTAACCTATAAATTCGATTTTATCAAAGTCGATGGCCTCCAGCACCGGGCGGGTGTAGCACATGAAGCCCGCGGTAGAGTCTTTGACGGGCATCCAGGTGATGAGCCGAACGTAAATAGACGCACCGTAAGAGAGGACGCGCCGGTCAAAAGGCCAGTTTTCCACTCCTCCGCCTTTGATGTACCGAGAGCCTACGGCCACGTCTCCTCCTCCGGAATGGCAAGCTTCACGCAGGCGCACAAGGTCTTTTGGGTTGTGGCTAAAATCGGCATCCATCTCAAAGAAGTAACGATAACCGACGGATTTGGCCATACCCCAGCGGAAGCCATCGAGGTAGGCTGTTCCAAGACCAAGCTTACCAGCGCGTTGAAGTAGGTGTAGCCGGTCCGGATATTCCTTCTGCTTCGCTTTAACGATGTCAGAAGTCCCATCGGGCGAACCATCGTCAACAATAAGCAGGTGGAAGGAGTACGACAGCGTGAACACCGTGTCGATCATCTTGGCGATGTTCTCTTTTTCGTTGTAGGTGGGAATGATTACGAGGCTGTCGCTCACGGGGAAAGTTATTTTTTCTTAGAGGTGCAAATATACCCAAACCCCTTAGGTTAAAGGATACCCTACTTACCATTGCTTCCTTAAATCGAGCGTTGTCCGTTATAAATAAACCGCAGTTAAACCACATCAACTGTTTGTAAGCACCCATCCTGCTAATTCTGAACGAGCATCACACCGATTGCCCCATGCATAATACAAGCAGGAGAATTACCCGAAAGTCCACTGTGCATGCTGATTGACCGAGTTCCAACGCATAAAGCCAAAAAGCAAGTATTCGGAAGTAGGATGGGCGTACTTTCTTCACCAAAGACAAGGCGTGATCAGATTAAAAAGTGGTACGTCATTAAGCGGGGCGCGGCCGCGGGGTACCGTGAACGGTTACCGAGGAGCAAGGCGGGGTTCGGTACCGTTCTTCGACCTCAAAGAATCTGGACCATATACTTCCGTATAAGTACGAGGTAGTAAGCAAAGCGATGTTTACCCCTCCAACTTCCCTTGCACCTGCGGCCGCGCCACCAATTTCCAAAAAGGAGGTTAGTGGTCCCGAACTTAATTCTGTGTACAAATCATCCGCCGCTAAAACAATCCTATCAACACCAAACTAACCCTACAATTTGTTTAAATAATTACTGGCAGTTTCGTATGTTTGCAGGGTTAAGAAAAGTACTGAATGGCAGACGCAACCTACAACGAAGACAACATCCGGTCGTTGGACTGGAAAGAGCACATTCGCCTCCGTCCGGGAATGTACATCGGCAAGCTCGGCGACGGCGCCAGCCCCGATGACGGCATCTATATCCTACTCAAAGAAGTGATCGATAACTCTATCGACGAGTACGTGATGGGCCACGGCACCAAAATTGAAGTCGTCATCGAAGACGGGGTCGCTTCCGTGCGCGACTACGGCCGCGGCATCCCGCTGGGCAAGGTCATTGACGTGGTCTCCAAAATGAATACCGGTGGTAAATACGACAGTAAGGCCTTCAAAAAGTCAGTTGGTCTCAATGGTGTTGGCCTCAAGGCGACCAACGCCCTCTCCGACGAGTTTATGGTCTACGCCGTCCGTGAAGGCAACATGAAACAGGCTGACTTTTCCGTCGGCAACCTCATTAAAGAGCATAAGCAGGTAAAGACCAAGGAAGTCAACGGCACCTATATTCGCTATCATGCCGATCCCGCTATCTTCAAAAAGTTTAAGTACCGATCAGACTTCATCGAGAACCAACTCTGGAACTACGCCTACCTGAACGCCGGTCTTAAACTCATCTTCAACGGCAAAACCCTCGTTTCCAAAAACGGCCTCAAGGACCTACTGGAACGCAAAGTCAACGAAGAACTGCGGCGCTACCCCGTCATCCACCTTAAAGGAGAGGACATGGAAGTAGCCATCACCCACGGCAATGCCTACGGCGAGACCTACTTCAGTTTTGTGAACGGCCAGCACACCACCCAGGGCGGTACGCACCTCAACGCCTATAAGCAAGGCTTCGTAGAGTCCTGCCAGAAGCACTTCAACAAAGCTTACGACCGGAAAGACATTCTGGGCAGCGTAGTAACGGCCGTCGCCATCAAGGTCGAAGATCCCATCTTTGAATCGCAGACCAAGACCAAACTCGGCTCCACCGATATGGGGCCGGACTCCCCCACCGTCTCCACCTTCATGCGCAAATTCATGATGGAGCACTTCGATAACTTTCTACACAAGAACCCCGCGACCGCGGATGCCCTCGAAAAGCGGATCAAGCAAAGTGAGCGCGAACGCAAGGAAATTGCTGGCATCAAAAAACTAGCCAACGCCCGGGCTAAGAAGGCCAACCTCCACAATAAAAAACTGCGCGACTGCCGCGTCCAGTACAACTCCAATAATAAGAAACATACCGACGAGCAACGGCTAGCCACCACGATCTTCATCACCGAAGGCGACTCGGCGTCCGGTTCTATCACGGTAGCCCGCGATGTCTACACCCAAGCGGTATTCTCCCTGCGTGGTAAGCCGTTGAACTGCTTCGGGCAGACGAAAAAGGTTGTCTACGAAAACGAAGAATTTAACCTTCTTCAGCACGCCCTCAACATCGAAGACGGGGTAGGTGAGCTGCGCTATAACCGCGTCGTGATCGCCACCGACGCCGACGTTGACGGGATGCACATCCGTCTGCTGCTGCTCACCTTTTTTCTCCAGTTCTTCCCCGATATGGTAGAAGGTGGCCACCTCTACATTCTGGAGACCCCACTCTTCCGCGTCCGCGACAAGCAAAAGACGTTCTATTGTTATAGTGAACAGGAAAAACAGGAGGCAATGAAAGCGCTACGCGGCAAGCCAGAGATTACCCGCTTCAAGGGCTTAGGCGAGATTAGCCCCAAAGAATTCGGAAAATTCATCGGCGAGCACATCCGCCTCGAACCCGTCGTTATGGGTGAGAACACCAACATCGACGAATTACTGACTTATTACATGGGCAAAAACACACCCGCCCGCCAGAACTTCATCATCGACAACCTTCGTATTGAAGTAGATGCCGATATGGATGGTGGTGGGGTTGATGATGTTGATCAGTTGGCTGGAAAGAAAGCGGATACTACCGAGGTGGCTTTGGCTTAGTGGCTAAATAATTAGAGTGCAGAAATAAAAGTACAGTTCCTTGGGTAAAGAAACTTTGTTTCTGGAGTCTGCGAGAGTGTTTACGCTTCGACGCCCAACAATTAAACGTTGTGCGAAATGGCTTTAACACCTGTACAATATTATTCAATACACCCTCTATTAAACCTCTTTAGTCAACCTTTTTTAGAAAAAACGTGTGTATGCGTGTCGTATACCTGCGTCTAAAATCACTTTCATTCACCTCAATATTAACTACGAAACCCTATTTAATCGTCGTTCTGCTTTTTCTCACCCCCTTCTTTGGCTGCACGCCTTCAACGGGCACGGTCCTTTTACATGGGGATATCCCTCCGCCGGAAGAGCTTGCTTTGGCTGTTTCTCAGTCTGACATTTACAAAGACTTCTCATCAGCCGCTAGCTCACTTAGGGAAAACGAAGCATCCTTTTCTATTGAAGACCTCCAGGCTTGGGCTGCCAGTACCAACGTCACCGAAGGTCAAGCCATTGATTACATGGTGAAGCATAGCAACATAAGCAAAGCTAAGATGACCGCCTTCATCTCAAGCTCAAAGGACATAAAACAACGGCTGCTCAATAAGTTTGGTGAGTCACTTAAAGAGGCTTATGCTGATCAGGTCCTTTTAGAGCGCTATAAGTCAGCCTTCAAAGAAATGGCTCCAAGAAAAGCTCCTACCTTTGATGAGAAGAACACCGTATGTGGACCTGGACATGCCCTCAAATGCCCTGGCACAAGAGAATGCTATTATGGTAATAACCTTGGCACCTATCTTGACACCTGTGAAAGAGAAAACATTAACCTTGTTGGTTACTCATTAAAACGGGTACGCTCGGAGGAGTAACCGCAGGAGTGGCTAAGAAAAATGACCCGCAAGAAGGCGTGAAAGCGCCGCAGGCAGAAGCCCCTAAACAGAAATTTGTATCTTGTACCTGACAGGATGAACAAACAAGAAGGCGGTAGCTTCCTGGCTGCCAAAACTTAGGTCCGAACGCTCGATTCTGATTAATTGAACATCCTATCTCTATACTATTTATACATGGCACCGCTTCGCGTTGCTTGCTATGTAAGGTGGTGGTTTGTAAACCCGGGACTCAACTACGATGCGTCCCGAGCTACTATTGTTAAACCCCTACGGAATCAATCGTTATCGGGCATAGCTATTCTTGTTGCCGTAGGCAACTCGCTCCAAGTACAACGCTCTAGGCAAAAACCACCAAGTCTACTCCCGCTTACCAAACTCTTCCTCAGCAACCCGGCGAACCTCATCAGCCACCCGCCAAGCCACCTGCTCATCGAGCGTAGGCGGGATAACGTTATCAATGGTAGGGTTACGGATATGCTCAGCGATAGCGCGGGCAGCGGCCAGCTTCATGTTGGGTGTGATCCGGGGAGCGCGGGCATCCAGCGCACCACGGAAGATGCCGGGGAAGCCGAGAACGTTGTTGATCTGGTTAGGAAGGTCACTGCGGCCAGTTCCGACGATGGCGGCACCGCCGGCCTTGGCTTCCTCGGGCATGATCTCCGGAACGGGGTTGGCCATGGCGAAGATGATGCTGTCTTTGGCCATGGTAGCTACGTCGTGCCGGTCGATTAGGTTCGGCATACTTACACCGATGAATACGTCGGCACCTACAAGGGCATCCTTGAGCGTTCCCGTCTTATTCTGCTTGTTCGTGAATTCGAGGGCTTCTTGCTTGGCGTAGTTGAGGTTATCGCGTCCGGCATGGATGATGCCTTTGCTGTCGCACATTACGATTTCGCCAACGGGAGTGGCTAGTGGTGAGTCAGGGTTGTCCACGGCTTTAAGCAGTCGGGCAATCGCGATGCCCGCGGCGCCGGCGCCGTTGATCACTACCTTAAGGTCTTCCATCTTTTTGCCGACTAATTTGCTGGCGTTAAGAAGACCAGCTAGGGTAACGATAGCTGTACCGTGCTGGTCGTCGTGGAAGACGGGAATGCCGATGTCCTGTAACCTACGTTCGATCTCGAAGCTCCGGGGCGCTGAAATGTCTTCGAGGTTAACCCCACCGAAGACTGGAGAGATAAGCTTGACGGTTTCAATAATTTTCTCCACGTCCTGAGTGTCCAGGCAGATGGGAAAGGCGTCGATGTTGGCAAAACGCTTGAAGAGCATGGCCTTACCCTCCATGACGGGAATACTGGCCAGGGCTCCGATGTCTCCCAATCCAAGAACCGCAGAGCCGTCAGTGACGATGGCAACGGTATTAGATTTGATGGTATACTTATATACGTCATCCGGATTGGCGGCAATAGCTTTACAAGGCGCAGCGACGCCGGGACTGTAGACGAGAGAGAGATCGTCCTTGCTGCGCACGTCCATTTTAGGAGAGATGCGGATCTTTCCCTTGAGGGTGCGGTGGAGATTCAGAGATTCTTCGAAGTAGTCCATATCTGATTAAAACTTATTTAAGAGGCGAAAAGTACGGGTTATTTGGCGAGCGACGTAATGCTTAAGCAGACATAACTAGGCAGCCGTAAGCCTGACCGTTCGCGATGGGCTGATAATCTAGGCAATAAGTAGCCAGACATTGATAAATACTTACCGTAATCACCTCGGCTCCACTCACCGAATGTAGCCGATATTCATCCGTCTTCCGGCAGGCAATGGCGCCACGCTACTTGGCCCTGTAAAAGTAAACGAGAAAAACCGTATCGACCTGAAGGTCGTTAATACATAAACCGACTTGAAGGTCGATACTACACAAAGCCATGCTACTAGAAACCCGTGCCCTCATCCTCCGTGCCGTAAAATACGGAGACTCCAGCCTCATTCTGGAGACTTATACCGAGGCGAAGGGTATCCGCAAGTACATTGTAGGCGGCGTACGCAAGGCCCGCAGCCGGACACCCGCCAGCCTCGTACAACCAATGAACCTGGTAGACATCATCGCTTACGAACGTGAGGGAAAAGACATGACGCGGCTCAAGGAAGTCCGACCAGCCCACGTTTATACCCGCATACCTTTCGACGTTTATCGCGGAACAGTCGGTCTGTTCATGCTTGAAGTAACGCGCAACTCCATCAAAGAGGCAGAAGAAAATCCCGCTCTGTTCAGCTTCCTCTACGAAGCCTTTCGGTTACTCGATACTACAGAAGGCCCGATTACCCATTTCCACCTACATTTCCTGTTGGAGCTTACCGCTCACCTCGGCATGCTCCCAGCCGGCAACTGGAGCGAAGCCACTCCCCTGTTTGATCTCAAAGAAGGCTCCTTCACTAAAGACCACCCAGGCCATCCCGAATACCTCGATGAGGAACAGGCAGCCTTGATGTTTACCCTCCTCCATGCCCGCCATAATGAGCTCGGTGGCATCACCTCCACCCGGCAACAGCGCAACCAGTTACTCGTAGAACTGATCCGGTACTACCGCTACCACGTTGAAGGAATGCGGGAAATTAATTCCCTTAAAGTTCTTCGCGAAGTGATGGGCTAAACCCCGTACAGTCGGGTATGAAAATCGGAGCGTAAATACATACAAGCGCGTAAAAAATATTCTCCCCCCCCGTAAACCAAACCAAATAAACCCACGTTAGGCAATCGTATTCAAAACATTGTTTCAGGTATTCCCCTTCGGGTCTACTAATCATTTCACTTTTTTGCTTAGGACTTTTTACACCCCTTAAACAAATGTCATAGGATTTCATACTGTACCCGCACAGTCTCGTCGGGCACAGCTAATCTCTGTATCATGCCTCCGTCACCCCAATTTTTGGGTGGGGTCCACCCATCTGTAATGTTTGTAACAGTCGCTTTCATATTCTTGGGCAGTTTTGCCTCAGAAGCGCTAGGTACGTTTGAGCCTTATTTGGTACTTGGGATGATGTTGCTACTCGGTTTACCACACGGAGCAACTGATCATGGATTGTTTCTTGCCCTGCGCAAAGACAAGCGAACAGATAATAAACTTGGGTTTTACTTACGATACGTTGGTGTAATAGCCGCTTATGGGCTTGTTTGGTACTTTATTCCTTTAGTTGCTTTTTCAATCTTCATCCTGTTGTCCGTTTACCATTTCGGACAGTCTAATTGGGTGAACGTTAAACACCGCAATCCCATCCTAGCTAGGGCACACTATATAGTTTGGGGCGCGGGAATCTTACTAACGCCCATCCTGATACACACCGATGAAGCAGTTACTATTGTAGCGACCATGACTTCTACTGTTCTCAAAGCTCCTGAACATTCCACAGCCCTTATGTTTATCGGCCTAATGGGCCTAGTGAACACAATAGTGCTCGTCTCACTTTGGCTCAGCGGTAGCCTCGACAAACGGAGAATGATGCTAGAAGTTCTGGCTTATGCCCTGCTAATGGGGATGTTCTTCACCAATAGCCTACTTTTAGGCTTCACCGTCTATTTCGTTTTCTGGCACTCTTTGGCTTCGGCGCGCGATCAACTACAGTTTTTCGAACGACGGCTTTCGCCAGACCTAAGACGCCAGCTTTATGGCGAAATCGCGATGACAGTACTCGGAGCCCTTGCGTTCTGCCTAATCGTTTGGTTTGGTCCTGGTCCGGAGTCGGCATTACAGCCATCCGTCATAGGTGGTGTATTCATCGTTATTTCCCTCTTAACCATGCCGCACATGATACTGGTAGAGCAACTGTACACTAGTTGGTCGCCGGATGAAGAATTAAATCCACCCGTTGAAATAGACGCATCACAAACTAAAAATCACATCCATAAATCTCAGTCTGTTGCTTCCACCACCGGATGGTAGCAGGCTGATATTCATTCATTAAATACAGTTATAAAATGGAGTTACTATTTTCTTTCCCCTCCTTCTTTCTTGCCAGTATCCAATCTGGTGATTACGTAGGCTTTACTTTTTTCATTGGCTCGATGGCCATGATGGCTGCCACCGTGTTTTTCTTCTTCCAGACTACTCAGGTAGAGGGAAAATGGCGTGACAGTATGCTCGTCGCAGGCCTTATTACTTTCATTGCTGCCGTACACTACTTCTATATGCGTGACTTTTGGGCGGAGACGGGAACGTCCCCTACCGAGTTTCGTTACATTGACTGGATCCTCACGGTTCCATTGATGTGTGTCGAGTTTTTCCTCATTCTCCGTGCCGTTGGCGCAAAGCAAAGTCTGCTGTGGAAATTGATCTTCTACTCGGTATGGATGCTAGTTGCTGGCTACCTAGGCGAAACAGTTTTCCGTGAGTCTTCTGCTCTTTGGGGAGCCATCTCCACGATTGGTTACGTCGGTATCGTTTACGAAGTATGGTTCGGCTCAGCGAAGAAGCTTGCCGCCAACAGTGACGACCCCAAGCTACAAGGTGCCATTAAGTCCTTGGGCTGGTTCCTGCTCGTAGGTTGGGCGATCTACCCTATCGGTTACATGGCCATTCCTGGTGGCTTGCTATCAGGTGTACTGTCCTTAGAAAGCCTCGACTTGTTCTACAACATCGGTGATGCAATTAACAAGATTGGTTTTGGTTTGGTCATCTACGCATTAGCCATATCCGGGTCTGACGTTGCTGATTACGCTACCAGTAAGTAAGTAAGTAAGTAAGTGTCTACCACCAAACGAATTACCCTTTAGTAATTCCATGCTATCGTAGCGGCGTCGTTACGCCTATACGCTAGTAACCATTCATTATCAGCACCTTCCCGTACGGGGAGGTGCTGATTTTTTTTGATGTCCGTGAAGAGAAAGCTCTCAGTAAAAGATTACCAAAGGGCAGCCCTCAACCTAGAACATCTACCTACCTTCGCACCATGCGCCTCCCCCCACCACGCACTGCTGCTGCTACCCTTCTTGTCATCGCCGCCCTGACCACTGGTTGGATGTTCTGGCGTACCGGTAGCGAAAAGCTCTGGGGTTATGGTCCGTTAGTACTTTACCTAGTGTTATTCGGGGCATATTTTCTGCTACGGAATTTTCCAAAAAATGGTAAGCCGCAAGCCGATCGTTGGCTGGCTGTTTATACAGGCTTACTGTTGGGGACGGGATTTGCCGGAGATTTCGGCATCTTCCCTGCGCTGTTCGTCGGGTTCGTACCGATGTTTTTGCTTTATCGACGACTCAGAGCTAGAGATGCCGGTTACGGTGAAGCGTTCCTCCACGGATTCACAGCATTTCTGCTGTTCAACATAATTACAACTTACTGGGTCACCAATACTGGGTTTGGAGCAGGCTTATTTGCGATGCTGGCCAATAGCGCCTTGATGTGCCTACCGTGGCTCGCGTTTTACTGGACGGGGAGGAAGTCTCCTAAGATTGCCTTTCTAGCCTTCGGAGCATGCTGGATCGCCTTCGAGCACCTACACTACAACTGGGGGCTCAACTGGCCCTGGCTCACCCTTGGCAACGGAATGGCGAACTGGCCGGCGCTCATCCAGTGGTATGAGGTGACGGGTGTCCTTGGTGGTTCAGCCTGGATATTGGGTTGTAATTACCTTGCTTTTAAAGCCTTCTTTACCGTTCCACTGAGCGTAGCCGAAATACCTGCTACCGAGCCCACCTTCGAAGGAAGCAGCACAGCTAAAACGCGTCCTTCGTTCAGGCAGTTACTACCATTCCTCGCACTTTTCCTACTACCCATCGCAGGCTCGTTGATCAGATACTACACCTATATTGCTCCTGCAAACGATACGATCACGGTGGCCGCCATCCAGCCAAATTTCGAGCCGCACTATGAAAAATTTGCGGCGGGCGGTGAACCCGCTGTGATCGATACCTTCGTACGGCTGAGCAAGGCCGCTCTCGCTGAAGGACCGGTGAACTACCTCGTATTCCCAGAAACCAGCTTCAGTAGTTTTGAGGAAGACCGGCCACTGCTGAATGGCCCTATGCGAATACTGCAAGGTGAGCTGGCCGGCACGGGCCTTGGCTATCTTATTACCGGCTACTCCGGCTATCACGCTTTCCAAGCCGACGAACCACTAAGCTCCGCCGCACGCATTCTCGACCGTGGCAACGGCAGCGAGTTACGCTACGAAGCCCTCAACGCCGCGCTGCAATTGAACCTCGAAACTCAGGAGACCCAGCACTACCGTAAAGGTGTTTTCGTACCCGGCGCAGAGTCTTTCCCCTTCCGCAAAGTGCTCTTTTTTCTGGAGCCGATCGTAGCCAGCGTTGGCGGATCGGTAGCGGGTCTTGGCACCCAAGAAACACGGACACCTTTCGTTTCCCCAAAAGCAAAAATCGCCCCCGTCATCTGCTACGAATCTGTTTTCGGGGAGTATTTTAGCGACTACATCCGCGAGGGCGCGCAGGTTATTTTCGTGATGACCAACGACGGCTGGTGGGACAATAGCGCAGGCCACAAACAACACCTTTATTACAGCAGCCTGCGGGCCATTGAAACGCGGCGGGCCGTTGTGCGATCGGCCAACGTCGGGGCCTGCGCTTTCATCGATCAGCGTGGCCACATCCTCAACCGAACACACTACGGTGAGGCGGGGTTTCTGCGCGGTGAGATGCAGCTTAATGATGCGATTACTCCCTACGTTTGGTTTGGAGATATCGTCTCCCGGGTGGCTTTACTATTGGCGGGAATGGTGCTGCTGTCGAATCTAGCGCGTAGCCTGAGGCGAGAACCTCGGACTTAGGGTGTAGCGAACCACGGTCAATCACCCCGCACTTATGCGAAAATAAAACGACAAGCGTAGTACCCGTAGTCAACCAACTCGCACTTATTCATAAGCACAACAGCGGTACCTCAACGAGCGTTCCCACCAAACAATGTGGAGATTACTTCTATTTTTTTGGGCGCTAACGCAGGTACAGGGAATGGTTAACGGGCAAAGCTCCTTAGCCCTCAACGTAGTAGCTACCGACTTCGAATGGAAGGACGAACCTAAAAGCTTCCCCGACTCCTCAGCTGTGCTGGTCTATCTCGAAGATTGGATCACCAAAGCCAACGGCAAAGCCTACTGGGAAGCCTCCGTAGACAGCCTCTACGCTGCCGCTCCTACCGTCTTCACCGCAGTACTCCACCGCGGCCAAGCTTACGCATGGGCTGGCCTTACCCCTCCGGATGATGAAGACGCCGGCCGCTGGCTACGTCGCTCCGGCTTTCGTAAGCGCCGCTTCGCTACCGGCCGGCCCCTTCAGCCCGAGGACTGGAACGGTATTCGGGACAGTACCCTCGTCCGTGCCGCCGATGCCGGTTACCCCTTCGCTTCCATCGGCCTGGAAGACGTCGACCTCACTTCTATAGGTAGGCTTTCCGCACGCATTGCCCTCAACACCGGTCCACTTATCCGGGTAGGAAAAGTCCGTGCGCCCGAGAGCGTACGGGTCCGTTCAGCCTTTCTCCAGCGCTACCTCGGTCTACAAGAAGGTGATATTTACCGCGAGCAACGAGTGCGCCGGATGGCTTCCAGCCTTCGCCAACTACCCTACCTCACCATGAAGGGTAACCCTCGCATCAGTTTTCAGGACAGCCTGGCCTTCTTCGATCTACCGCTGGAGCCCCGGGCAGCTAGCCGCTTCGATTTTGTTATTGGCGTGCTCCCCAATTCCGCACAAACAGGAAAACTCCTCATTACCGGCGAACTCAACGGAGAACTACAAAACAGCTTCGGTCAGGGAGAACGCATCGCCGTACGCTTCGAGCAACTCCGGCCCCAAACCCAAGAATTAGAGATCGGCTTAGAGTACCCTTTCCTCTTCGGTCTGCCCTTCGGACTTGAAGGTAACCTGGACCTCTACCGGCGCGACACCTCCTTCCTCAACCTCAACTGGAAGCTCGCAGCTACCTACCTGCGCGAGGGCAACGACCGCCTCTCCGCCTTCTGGGAAAACCGCCGCACGATCGTACCAGGCCAAAACCTTAGTCAGGAAGCAGTGAACGGAAACCTGCCCGATACCCTCGGCGTAGTCCGTTCTTTTTTCGGCCTTCAAGCACGGCGGTCACGGACCGATCGGCGTTTCAGTGCCCGCCGTGGTTATACCGTCGATGTGAGCGCTTCCGCAGGCTTCCGTCGCTTACCCGAAGTCGCCAGCCTTGATCCGGACGCAAGAACATCCGCACAGGCTCAGTTCCAGGCAGCTGCCGAAATTTTTCTTGATCCCATCTCCGGAACAGTAATCTATTTTCGTTTAAAGGGTGCAGGCATCTTCAGTGGCGAGGCATTACTACCCAACGAACAGTACCGGATAGGCGGCGCGAAACTGCTGCGGGGCTTTGACGAGCAATCCGTCTTTGCGCGAGATTATGCCGTACTCACTACCGAATTCCGCTTGCTACTAGGTGGCAACGCCTTCCTGTACGGCTTCCTCGACGCCGCTCGCGTAAATCCCCGCGATAAGCGCAATCCTGACCGATCCATCGATTACCCCCTCGGCTTCGGGGCCGGTATCAACATCGATACCCGAGCGGGAGTTTTTGGGCTTAGTCTGGCGCTCGGCAAAAGCAATGGTATTCCACTTGAGCTGGATGCACCTAAAGTCCATTTGGGGTACGTCAGTGTTTTTTAGGAACTAAGTTAAAGCGTCACTTCCTAAGGAGTAAACCAATAATTAACCTTCAATATCAACTGCCGCGTCTTGGCCTCAAACACATTCTCCACCCGGTAATTATCGCTATAGACCAGGAATACATCCGACATTGGTGCAAAACGGTACTGTAACCGGCTATTAATGTTGAAGTTATCCGCCTGAGTGTTGTACTGCAAGAAAGTAGTCCAGAATACCTTGGTAGAGAAATTCACTTCGGCGCGGCCGGTTGCCAGGGTTAGGTTGAGATCCCCGAAGGGGTCCGGCAGGCGAATTTCATTGCGCTCGATGCCGAGACTGAACGTTCCCCAGGGTGGTGCCAAATAACTCACACTACCCCTATAAGTGAGCTTTTTACCGTTATAGAACTCACCGTAAACGACGAACCATTCGGTCTGGAAGGTTTTCCGCTGGTCGGTATTGAACTGAATATTAAATTCCGAGAAGTTGTATTCTCCTTCCGGAAGCGGGGTACCCGTCAGGCTGAACGGAAAATTGAGGTCGACGAACTGGTTGTTGAAGCGGAACCGCAACTGGCTCGTATTCTTGAAAAATATAAAGTGCCGCAGCCGGGTATAGCGTTCATTGAAACCGTAGCCTTCGGCGTTCCAGTAGAGGTAATTCTCCATTCCTGACCAGTGGAAGTTCACCTTCTCACTCGCTTTAGGATAGATATAATAATCAAGATTATTACTGAACTGGGTATAACCGATACGGACCACCTCCCCTCGTACAGGGTCGAAGTTATTCACCCGGTTATTGAAGCCAACGTCGGCAAAGTAGTTGGTCCCCACATGCTGCAGGAAGCTCGTCGCCTGAAAGCGAGTTCCCTGGTAAATGAAGCTGCCGTAGGCGTGTCCGTCATCTCCGCTAACGCCCGGCTTGGCCGATTGCAAATAGCCTCCCGAACCGCTCCACTTTCCATCTTCGGTACTCAGGTTTATCTCTCCTCCGAAGTTGCGGCTGTAGTCGCCGTCAATTGCATCCGTCCCATCAAAACCCTGGCGGTTAACGAAGATGCCCTTTACCGAAGAGCGCTTCCAGAAACGCCGCTGACCAGCCACCGCTGTATAGTTCTGCGCGGAAGTACCACTACTCCCTTCCCCGGTATGAACGTTAAGCAAACCAATACGGCTTTTACCGCCAACGTTGCCGCTCAACCGTAAGCCGTAAAGGATAGGTACAGCCGATCCATTAGCATCTAGCCCAATCCTTCGGGAGTAAAACGGAGAGTTAGCGAACTGACCAAAACTGCTAAAGATATCCGAATTCTCCAGAAAAAACTGGCGCCGCTCGGGGAAGAAGATGCTGAAGCGCGTGAGGTTAGTTACTTGTTGATCCACTTCCACCTGGCTAAAATCAGGGTTGTACGTCAGGTCCAGATTCAGGGTTGGAGAGAGGGCAATTTTGGCATCGGCCCCCACTTTCACTTCGGTGGCGGTAGTCGGATCAGTATTCTGATTTTGGTCGAGTCCGGCACGGACGTAGGGGATGAAGCTCACGTTCCCACCGGCTTTACCCGGAGGCGTCGGCCAGCGGAGCTCACCGTAATAGCCAAAGTCCTGCTGGTTAAACTGTCGGGGTACGGGTGACCAGACGGAGGTTTCGTTCGCCCCCGCATCTACCCGGGCGAGGTTAAACCGCCAACTCTTGCCGTCAGCGGCGTAGCGGACGCTTTTAAACGGGATGGCCATTTCGAGTGTCCAGCGGTCGGCACTAACATTGGTTTCACTGTACCAGCGGTTGTCCCAACCCTCATCCAGGTCATCGGTACTGGTGAGCACTTCCGTTTGAGCATTGACGGGGGTGAGGCCAAAGGCGTAGCCGTTGGTCCGCTCTCCAACGGGATCAAGCCAGACGACGAAGTGATCACTACTGCCGGGGTCGTCGCGCTTCAATGTTTGGGCAACGATGCCCTGCTTTTCGTAAAGTGTGGCGGAAACGTAGAGGAAGCGATCGTCGAAAAGCATTTTCACTTCCGTTCGTTCGCTAGCGGGTTTACCGTCGGTGGGTTGGGTAAGTTGAAAATCTGTGGCAATGGTGGCCGTTGCCCAGGCGGCTTCGTTAGGTATACCATCGATAGTGATTTCTCCGGTCGTAGAAGTAATCTCGTAGAACAGAGTCGACTGTGCAACGGTGCAGGTGCTGAAGGCCAGCAGCAGCAGCAGCAGAAGTATTGGAAGTTTCATGTGGGTATTTGGCTTTATTTCAGGGCCTAGCCGTAATTGTAAAAGACGTTATGGTGAGTCATTAAAACCCTACAACCCCAAAGGTCCGCAGAATTTAGCCCTTGATAGAAGGCTTATCCCTTTCATTTTCGTCTACTTTTTTAGCGTGGAAGAGTTGTTCAAGCCTCCGCCTTAGCCCCAACCTCCTGCTTGGGTGATGCGTCGGGCGCGGAAGCTTCGCGAACGGCAGCGGCCAGTTCCGGCAGCCAGTTAGCATCATTCTCCAAGCCGTTACCGACAACGATCATATCGGCTCCAGCGGCAAGGGACTCCGCAGCACGGGCAGCAGTACGAATTCCACCACCGACGACGATGGGCAGCTCCACCTCCCGGCGAACAGCCTTAATTACTTTACTGGAAACAGGATTGAGGGCACCACTACCCGCATCCATATAGATTAATTTCAGACCCAGTTGCTCGCCCGCCAGCGCCGTGGCCGCAGCGATCGGAGGTTTATCCGCCGGAATGGGAGTCGTATTACTCATGTAGGAGACCGAAGTGGGCCGGCCGCCGTCAATAAGCATATAACCGGTAGAGATGGTCTCCAGCCCCATCCGTTTAATCTTGACGGCCACCTGAACGTGGCGCCCAATAAGCATATCAGGGTTACGGCCCGAGATCAGGGAAAGGAGAAAGAGCGCGTCTGCCTGATCATCGAGTTGATTCACAGAACCGGGAAAAAGGATGACCGGAGTAGACCCGGCACTCTCTTTCAAAAACTTCAGGTAGTATTCAGCCTGCAGTGCATTGACCAGGCTGCCTCCCCACAAAAAGACGTCAATCTCGCCATCGTTGGCGTAATCTGCCAACTGTTGCAGGTTCTCCCGTCGGGCTTTGTCCGGGTCAATGAGCACGGCCAGTAATTTCTTACCGGTGGCCCGGGCTTTGGTCAGAATGGGATATACCATAAGTGAAGGTGAAATCTGCTTTTAGCGCAAGGTACGGACAAAATTGGGCTTCCGATTAACTCAAAACAACAAAGACTTCATACCAGAAGGTACGAAGTCTTTGAAGGTGTGCCCAGAACAGGAGTCGAACCTGCACATCCGTAATGGACACCAGCCCCTCAAGCTGGCGTGTCTACCAATTCCACCATCTGGGCGGGGTATAGAGAGCGGTTTCTTTTTGTTTCATGCTGTTTCTGTTTCTCAACATCACAACACAATGAACAACCACTCTCCCGGAGCGAACGCAAAAGTAATACACCCGTTTTACCTGAACAAGCTTTTTACAAAAAATAGTTGCGCAAAGAACTTTTATCCCTCGCAAAGCATTTAATGTACCTACATCAAATATTAATTTATTATGCAATCCATACTTCATAAAGCAGCGAGCCGTGGCCTGGCCAATCATGGCTGGTTGAAAAGTAACCACAGCTTCAGTTTCGCCAATTATTACAATCCTGAACGAATGCACTTCGGCGTACTCCGGGTTCTGAACGATGACCTTGTTGCGGCGGGCCGTGGTTTTGGCAAGCACTCCCACGACAATATGGAGATCATCTCTATTCCCTTGAGCGGCGACCTAATGCATAAAGACTCGATGGGAAATACGACTATAATCCGTCAGGGAGACGTGCAGGCCATGAGTGCCGGAACCGGGGTTGCTCATAGTGAGATGAACGCAAGCCCTGATGAGCCGGTAGAATTCCTCCAGATATGGGTCCTGCCTAAAAGCCGCAACATCGCCCCTAATTACAGCCAGATCACCTTGAATCCGGACGACCTGGCCAATAAATTTAATCAGGTTATCTCTCCCAACGCCAACGATCAGGGCGCAACCATCAACCAGAACGCCTGGTTCCATCTCGGCAACCTTACCGCCGCCACCGGACTCGACTACGACTTAAAAGAAAAAGCCAACGGCGTATACGCTTTCGTACTTGAAGGCGACGTAACCATAGCTGGTCAGGAACTCAACAAGCGGGATGGCTTCGGCGTATGGGATACTAGTTCAATTTCAATAACAGCGACTACTGACGCGAAAGTGCTGCTGATGGAAGTTCCAATGGAAGTCCCCCGTTAACCTTCCAGCCCAGTAGCAGTAACGCTTTTTTATAGGCACGGCTGCGGGTACCGTGCAAAGGCTTAAGAACGTCGATTTAATAACTATTCGATTTGCGGCCTAGCGTTTTTGTTCCTGCGTTCTCAAAAAATTATTTGCACAGCCTTAGCTACGGAAATGATTTTTTGTGCGCGTAGAGGCATAATAAGGCGGCCGAAAAGCGATAGTTATTGAATTGACGTTCCTTAAGGAACATAAGACGTTGAACTTAGTAACCCACGAAGTTCCCCCTCCCCTGCTCCTCCAACCTTCACCCGGCACCAGCGGCCGCGCCCAAAACCACCTCTGGATTTTATTTCCAGATTTACTTAAACTCAATAACCAAACAAGCATGTCTACCATCATTTCTGCCCTCGAATGGCGCTACGCCACCAAACAATTCGATCCCGAGCGTACTGCCTCAAACACCGACATCGAGACCATCAAAAAAGCCATTAACCTGACGGCGACCTCCTTCGGTCTCCAGCCATTCCGTGTAATGGTAATAACTGACCAGGCCACTAAGGAAAAACTCAGGGCTGCAGCTTACAACCAGGCGCAACTAAGCACCGCTAGTCACATTTTCGTCTTAGCCGCCAAGCAGGATATGAGCCCCGAATACATCGATGCTTTCATGAATATGCTGGCCGAACAACGCGGCATTCCATTTGAATCCGTGAAAGGTTACGCCGACTATATCAAGGGCAGCGTCGCCGGCCAAGACGCCGATTCCGTAAGAGACTGGAACCGCCGCCAGGCTTATATCGCCCTTGGTACTCTCCTAGCCACCGCCGGAGAACTGAAGATCGACACCTGCCCGATGGAAGGGTTCGACGCCGCCCAATTCGACGAGATCCTCGGCCTCAAAGCCAAAGGCCTCAGTGCTGCCGTGATTGTCCCCCTAGGCTACCGGTTGAAAGAAGATCAGACGCAACACTACGCTAAGGTTCGGTTTCCGCTGGAGGAAATGTTCGTTTAGTGAGTCTCTGAATTCGTGAGTTGCCGAGTTGCTACCGCACCGGGCAGACGTGCTGCGCTACTACATACGACAAGCTTGACCCACCCCTCCAAGGTAAGCAAGCTTAGCGCCGCGAACGACACCTGCGGTAGCCACTCAGTGACGCACGAACTCAGTTACTTCATATATTCCCAAGCAGTCTGATAAAGCCCATGCTTCTCCACATAATTAAGGAAGCCGGCAAAGAACGGATCGTTACCGATGGTAGCGCTATCTCCAATCACGACCAGGTACTTCTTAGCGCGGGTAATGGCGACGTTCATCCTGCGGTAATCTGACAGAAAACCGATTTCCTGTCGTTCGTTTGAGCGGACGAGGGAAAGGTAGACCACATCCCGCTCCCGCCCCTGGAAGCCATCAACGGTATTGATGGCCATGTTAAAATCGTTCAGGCGGGATTCGCTCTCAAACAGGTCTTCGGCCTGTACCACTTGCTGACGGTAGGGGGCGATGACGGCAACGGTAGGCAGGGGGTCCTCCGGCGGAGTAGAGCTCCGTAGATCGAGAAGGTGCTCCCGCAAAATATTGAGCTCACCGTCGTTGTAGCGGCTTTTGAAGCGCTTGTGCAACTTTTCCTCAAAGCCCGTGCCGGCGGTGTCGATAAACACCACAGACTCTGCTAAGGGTACACCGGGAAGGCTGCGTTGAGCGACGATATCTGCCGCCTTCAATTTCCCATGGTAGAAGTAATCATTACTGTAGCCCATAATAGGCTCGTTCATGCGGTACTGGACCTGCAACAGGTTTCCGTGGGCCGGAACGAGATCTCCAGGCAGGGGTGATTTGAGTTTTACGGAAGTGGGCGTATCCTTCAGCAGGCACTTTTCGAGCAAGGTTTCCGTAAAGCCTTTTTTCTCTGCCTCCCTATTTTTTACCGTGGGCGGCAGTTGAAAAGGATCTCCGGCAAGCACGACGCGGTTGGCTTTTAGAATAGGAATCCAGGTAGCCGGCTCAAGCGCCTGAGCGGCCTCATCGATGATGCACGTTTTGAATTCGTGGTTGTTTAGAATACTGGCTGCCGCACCGATGAGGGTACAGACTACTACCTGGGTGGTTCCCAGAATATGGTCTAGCGTCCGGTCCTCAAGCTGGCGGGCCCAGGTGCTCAGGCGGCCAGCATCGCGATAGGCCAAGCCCTTGTCACGGCCTTTTTTCTTGTTTGCTTTTTTACGCAATTCAGCGGCTTCCTTGCGTAGTTTTTTCACTTGATCGGTATCTGGATGTCCGGCGATCTGGATGTCAAGGGTATGGCGAAGCACTTCTTCCTCAACCCGGCTGATGTTTCCGGTACGGACAACATCGAGGCCCATCTCCGCTAGGCGCATCGTTACCAAGTCTGCTGCGGAGTTCGACGGCGTACAGAAGAGTACCCGGCCTTCGGTCTTTACCAGTTCTCCGACGGCCGCGACCAGCGTGGTGGTTTTCCCCGTCCCCGGAGGCCCATGAATAAGGCTGAGGTGTTCCGCGCCAAGAATACTCCTGACGGCGGCCCGCTGGCTTTCGTTAAGGTGCCCTAGGTGGGCTACTACTGATTCAGGTACCGGTCGTGTTTCCGCTGCCCGTACCCCCATAATAACGTCGCGCACTTCCGCAATACGACTACCTTCGGAGGTTTCCAATAACTGCAGGGCACGGTCCATTTCAACGTACGTCCGTTCGTCAAACATAAGGTCTACACCTACGCCTCCGGACTGAAGCCAGTCGGGCAAGTCCTCCCCGCCCAGCACGATTTTCATCCGGTTTTTTTTGACGTAATGGATTACGCCGCTGCGCTGCGGCCCGTTTACCGAAGGCTGGGTAGTGAACAGGTTTACGGAAGTGCCGGAACGAAACTGGTGGGCTTCCTCTCCTTCCCGGACCACCGTCACCGCCGGTCGGCCACCAATACCGTAGCCCGTCTCCACTACCTGCAGCGGGTACCAACTGTAGCCTTTGGCCACTCTTTTTACAAGAGGCATTGCCTGAATTACTTCAAGGTGGAGCCGCCGTTCCTCATCGCGTTCGAGTTGAACGAGATGGCGTTGGTGGGTTAGGTAGGCTTTTTGTTTGTCGGTCAAGGGAGAAAAGGATTCTTGTTTGGGCCAGGTCAAGCAGGCCAACCTAATGATTGCGATGGGCTGATCGACGCCTACCGGCCACCGATCACCCCATCACTAGAAGAGGTACCCGTTCCGGGCACCGAAGTTAAGAAGGTAACTATGTTGGAGCTTTGCTGTTCAAAAACTGTCTAAATTTTCCAAATCGCCCCCACAATGATCAAATTTACAATCCTTATTCCTCTGGCGCTATTAATTCTGATGGGATGCAAAACCGAGCCTTCCGCCCCCCTCCCCCTCCTTGGTACGGCCAAAGAGCCTGTGACCTACGATAAGTTTAAAGACGTAGCCAGCCTCTTCCACCAGCAATCCGACACCACCTACGTCATAAATTTCTGGGCAACCTGGTGCAAGCCCTGCCGTGAAGAACTACCCCTCCTCAATCAATTGGCTCTGGAAAAAAAAGGCAAGAAACTAAAAGTGGTACTCATCAGCCTAGACACCGAAGACTCCGCCATTAAGCGCATCCCCGCCTTTCTAACGAAGGCCGCGCCCAACCTCGCTTCTATCATCCTTACCGACGAAGACCAGGCTTGGGGTAAAACCGTTGACCGGGTTTGGAGTGCCTCACTACCGACAACCATCATTTACCGCAAAGACCTGCGCTATGTTTACCGGCGGGGGTTTAACACTTACCTTGAAGTGCAAGCTGCGCTGAAACCTCTTCTTGAACAGTGAGTCACCACCTCAACTTCAGCAGTAGCACTGCCAACTACCACCTTTACTATCCCCTAGCCAACAATTTTCCCTTCTGATACACAACCACTTAGCCCTTTTCCGCATTTTAACCCTTGCAAACGGTCAACAATATGAGACATTTACTATCACTACTTATTATCCTGGGATTGTCTTTCTCTATCTCCGCCGAATCACTGCGCGGTTTTCTATTAACGAAGGACAACTACCAGCTCACTGGTTACTTCAACGTCCTGAGCTACAGCCCAACGGGAAACCTGATCACCTTCACCAACGATTTTGGAGATGTTTATTCTATTCATCCAATGCTGGTCAAAGGATTTGGCTTCAGTAAGGAAGGCACCAGCTTTCGTTTCGTAAGCCGTTTCCACGAAGGGCAGTGGTTTTTCCTCCACGAAGAGTTCGCCGGCCGGGCACTCTCCCTTTTCCGCCTTCCGGATGGGTCCAACAATTGGGTGGATGATAGTATGCTGAGCCTCTTCCAAAACCCTCCCCCAACTTATTATTTCTTTTATGGCGAACGCAGAATTTTGCCGGTACCTCGCGCAGGATTCAGAAGAACACTGAAGGATTTCTTCGAAAGAAGAAGCCCTGCACTAGCCTCGAAGATTGGCAAAAGAGGTTTCCGCTACCGCAACCTGATTGAGATTGTAGAGCAATATAATGAGTTTAAGGGCCGATCGCGACGCAGACTTTAAGCTAGACCTTCAGCAGTTAGCTCGTTAGATATTTAAAGGCTCCAGCAAACAACATGCGACAACCCTAAAGGCCTAACAGGCTACTCCCCTTCTGGGCCGTCCACCCCGCTACCGGTCGCTTATTTCCGCTTTACGGCGGTCCTTGATGGTGTTGTATGTTTCACGTTGCTGATCGTTGAACAAGTCGAATACTTCGTGTTCCTGAGTGGCACGAAGCTTATCTCCTGGAGCGGCCGTCACCAGAATTACGGCGTAAATTATGGAATGGGTTTTTACCACTTATAACTAATCCGAACGGATAGATTACGGCCCGTTGCGTCGGCGAAATAGCGCTGACGGTCGAGGTAATCACGATAGCGGGTATTAAAAATATTTTGGGCGGCGGCGCGCAGGTGCAGGGAACGGTCGGAGGGCAGACCGATCTCCCGGCTTATGCTCAGATCGAAAAGTGCGTACCCTGGCGGGGGAACGAGAAAGTCTTGGTCTGCATCAAGCCGCGTCTGACGAGCAACGAATAATCCGTCCACCGCGAATTTCCAGCCGCTAGCAGGAGCATAGCTCAGACCCAGTCGCAGATTATCCGACGGCATAAAAATCAATGGTTGTTTTTCGGCTCTGTTTTGCCCGCGCACGAGCGCCATCCGTCCGTCGAACTCCCACTTCGGATGCGGGACGTAAAAGGCCCGCAGGTTTGCACCGTAGAGCAGCGCATCGCCCGCCCGATAGAGGAAAACAGGAAACGCCCCGCGGATGGTCAGCCGGAAGTCCGGTTGCGGTTCCAGAAAGATATAATCCTTGATCGGCTGGGCGAAGAGCCCGGCGTTAAGCGTAAGGCGGTCTCCTACCAAGAGCAGGCCAGCCGTCAGCTTAACCGATTGCTCCGGGGCCAGCATTCGGTCGCCCTCCTCAATTCCACTTACGCCCTGGTGGAGGCCGTTACTGTAAAGTTCGTTAATCTGAGGGGCACGCTGGCGCAGGGTCAGGCCGGCACGTAAACTTGTTCTTTTGCCCAGCTTCCGGCGCAGCTCAAAACTCACTCCGATGGTAGAGAATACGTGTTCAAATCGCTCAATCCGCCGGGGTAAGTCGCGGCTAATGGTGATGGCTTCGTAAAACTGCCGGTCGAACCGCAGTCCCGCATGGTACTGAAACTGCTCCCCTTCCTGATGGTAGGCCAGATAGCCAGACGCCCGATTGGCGTTATAATCAGGAATGAGCGGTAATACCCCGGTCCCCGGCTCGTTATCGTTGAAGGTGAACTCATACTGGAGGTTCGCATCCAGGTGGCGGTCGGGGCCGAGCTCGTGGTGCCACGCCCCCTCAAAAAGGTGGTTAAATTGCTGGAGGCTGAGCGCGGGCATGTCGTTAAGTTCTCCACGGCGCACATCAAACTCTTCCCGGATGTTCAGCTGCCCACCGTAGCGGAAGGTGAAGCGGTGATCTTCGTTTGGCCGAAACTCCGTCTCCACCTTAGCCAGATGGTGACTAACCACCTGCTTCGGCGAATTAAGCCGGTAAGTAAAAGTGTCCGCCGTGAAGAACGGCTCCTCCCGGTTGATAGCGAACTCAAGATCGGTCAGGTTGCCCACGTGCGCACCCCGCAGGACGCCGATACCCGCGTTGAAATTACTGTAGTACGCCCGTGTCGTCCACTTCGGATTATGAAAGTAAGCCAGTTGAAGGGCCAGGTTCCCTTCCCTCCGACCGGTATTCGCCAGGTAGTAATCCGGCGCTTGCTGATCACCAGAGTACTTACCGCTCATACTCAGGCGGTAGGCTAACCGTTCGCCTCCGCTGATGCGTGCGTTGAGGGTATGCCCGCGACCGTTCGACTGAAATCCGTAAGCGACTTTACCCGCTGCTTCTTCGTCTTCCCGCAAAGGCGCCGGCTCAATGAGTACGGTTGCCGCTACGGTTGGCCCGGCATATTTCAGCGCTTCCACACCTTCCACGACGCGAACATAAGCCGCGATCCAAGGGTCAATCTCCGGTGCATGGTCGTTTCCCCACTGCTGCCCGCTCTGGGCGATACCGTTGTTTTGCACACTAAGCCGGTTACCGAAAACCCCGTCAAAAACCGGTTTCGCAGCAGAGGTGCCCGCTCGCAAGCTGGAGACACCGGTGATGCGTTCGAGGGCATCCGTTAGTTGCTGCGGAGCCCGCTCGTCGAGCTCCCGAGAATAACCAGCGTTGGCTGTTGCGGAGACGGTTACCGTTTCGGTGTAGTTATCGTGATGGTGGAGGTAGACAGTGATCTGGGTATCACGGCGAATATCAAGCGTCAGGGTTTCGCCGTCACAACCGATGTGGGTGAAGGTGAAGGCTTGCTTCCCTTCGCAGAGACCGGTGAATACGAAGTTGCCTGCGCTATCTGCCTGGATGCCACGGCCCGCCGTTTGGCCGTAGACCGTGGCGTAGGCGAGCGACTCGTCATCGTGTTCGGAAAGGAGGCGGCCGGATAAGGTTAGAGAACAGGAAGGAGATTCTCGATTAGTTACGCTGCTGCCCAAGGCGGTCTCGATTCTTGATGTTTGATTCTTGAACTGGCTGCCGCGTGGCTCTCGCGTTACAAATAAGGGGCAAGCGATTTGGCTACCGCAAAAGAAAGACTGTTCGTGAAAACCATCAATACTCTCCGGGCCATACAGAGCCCCGAAGGGTCGTTTAACGTAGCGAGGGGTGGAACGACGCGGCGGTAACCGTTCGCGCAACCCCTCGCACAGAAAGAAATAATCGATCAGTTGTGAAGCCCTACTCTCCTCGATAGCCTCCACTGCACCTGCGGCCACGCCCAGTAAAGATTCTCGATTAGCTACGCTACAGCCTGAGGCGGCCTCGATTTGGCTACCGCTCGCAAGAAACGTTTGGTTCTTGACCTTTGACGTTTGACCTTTGATTTCGCTATTGCACAACGGAGACGTCACAGCAGCCAACGGCTGGCAGCAAAGCGTTAAAGAAAGAAGTAGGGAGAAGCGCATACTACTGTACCGTGACGTCGAAGATCACCTCAACGTCGGTTTCACCGCCGGCCAGATCAGGGCTGCTGATGGTAACCAATGGGCCTTTCACGGGCTCGTGGCGCAACGTAATCGTGAGTTGGCCGCTACCCGCCACACCGGTGCTTATGTCGGTCATCAGACCGAGTGGTTGCAGCAGCTGATCGCTATCGAGGTAAGTAAGTGTCATTGCCAGTCCACCCGTGGTCTGGTAGAAAGCCTGGTGATCGACACCTTCGTCAATGATTTCCGCATCAATACTTCCCGTGGCGTTGGCGAAGGAAAGCTGGCCACGGTAACTTGCATTGGCTTCCAACTGACCATCGGTGCTGAAGACCGGGTCGTCTCCACCATCGCCGTCTGGATCGCTGAAGCTGAGGGTTACTGTTCCCTGCCCTCCGTTCGGAAGAAGCGTCAGAGTCACCGAGGTAATGACCTCTTCTTCGTTTTCAATCAAAGGATCCTCGTCTTCGCCACAGCCGTTGGCAAAAATGATAAGTACGAAGGCGAGAAGGAGATAAGTTAATCTGTTAGTCATGTCAGTTAATTGGTTAATTAGAAATCATTCTCAACCTAGAGGCCGCAGAACGTGTGCAAAACAACGAAAAAAATCCTGCTATTGCAACACAGTAGCAATAAAAAATCATGAAACGTAGAAATGCACCTTCTAAAACCGCTGTTCTATCCGCGCTCGAACATTCGGGTACCGCCCTGCCACGTTAAGGCCCGGGCAGCCATTGGTGGCGGTACCGACCGGGCTACAGTTCGCATCCTTAACCGTTTCTGTGCTGATGATATTACCCCACACATCGTTGCGGACGACGATAAGTAGTATTTCGCTTTACGCAAGAGCTGTAGCCGTGAGGAACACGCCTACAAATATTTTCACTTCCGCTCCTTAAGCTGCGACTCGGTCAAGTGCCTTAGCCCGAAGGTTACGATTGGGCTGCCCCCAGGATACCGGGCGGAGAATTCTAATGTGGCTGTTCCTGGTTACTACGGTATGTGTCCGGGCGAGCCCCTCACCCATAATTGTTACAGCTCGCTGGTGGAGTGAAATTCTATTTCAGGATGATTATCCTTCGCCATCTGTAGCGTCCAGGCAGAATCAGCTAAATAAACCAAGCGCCCTTCTTTGTCGTGGCCAATCTGCTGGCGACGGCGTTCCTCAAAAGCTTTAAGGGCGGCTTCGTCTTCACAGGTTACCCAGAGAGCTTTGTGGAGGTTGATGGGTTCGTACTGGACGGTTGCTCCATACTCGTGTTCGAGGCGGTACTGAATCACGTCGAACTGAAGCGCTCCTACACAGCCGATGATCTGGGCGTTGTCTACCTTGCGGGTAAAGAGCTGTGCTACGCCTTCGTCCATCAGCTGGTCGATGCCCTTAGCGAGTTGTTTTGACTTCAGCGGATCGCCGTTGAACACCCGGCGGAATTGCTCGGGGCTGAAGCTTGGGATGCCCTTAAAATGAAGCACCTCACCTTCGGTCAGGGTATCCCCGATCTTAAAGTTACCGGAGTCGTAGAGGCCAACTACGTCACCGGCAAAGGCTTCATCCACCACTTCTTTCTTGGCGGCCATGAAGCTGGTCGGGTTGGCAAACTTCATCTTACGATCCTGGCGGACGTGCAGGTAGTTGGTGTTGCGCTCGAAGGTACCGGAGCAAATGCGCAGGAAGGCGATCCGGTCGCGGTGACGCGGGTCCATATTGGCGTGAATCTTGAAGACGAAGCCCGAGAATTTATCTTCGTTGGGCAGGACTTGCCGCTCTTCGGCCGGGCGGGGGCGGGGCTCGGGGGCGATCTGGACGAAGCAGTCGAGTAGTTCCTTAACGCCAAAGTTGTTGACTGCGGAGCCGAAGAAAACCGGGCTAATCGTCTGGTTTAAGTATTCCTCCCGTTTGAATTTCGGGTACACCTCGTTGATCATATGCACCTCCTCACGGAGCTCTTGAGCTGCTGCGTCACCAACGAGTTCATCAAGGTCCGGGTCGTTAAGGTCAGTAAATTCGATGGTTTCTTCTGGGCGGCCCTGTTTGTTATCGGGCCGGAAGAGGACGAGCCGTTGCTCGAAGATATTGTAGACCCCTTTGAAGCGATCCCCCATGCCGATGGGCCAGCTCAGAGGCGTGCAGGGGAGGAGGAGTTTTTGCTCCACCTCGTCGAGCAGGTCGAAGGCTTCCTTACCGGGGCGGTCCATTTTGTTAATAAAAACGATGACGGGAGTCTTGCGCATACGGCAGACCTCGACGAGTTTTTCAGTTTGTTCCTCAACGCCCTTAGCGACGTCGATCACGACGATTACGGAGTCTACGGCAGTCAGGGTCCGA
>Ga0306864_1000053_pt1 | contig 51277 bp, 44 predicted proteins | sample AntRauTorckE5430_FD_190448 | JGI IMG/M metagenome (GOLD analysis project Ga0306864, IMG submission 190448) | Saline lake microbial communities from Rauer Islands, Antarctica - Metagenome Torckler E5 #430 (v2) (version 2) | ecosystem: Environmental > Aquatic > Non-marine Saline and Alkaline >...
TTGGTCTTCTTTACCGCTACGGATACTTCAACCAGGAGCTGAGCATCAATGGTGACCAGATCCATAAGTACCCCGTTCAAAAATTCACCCAACTGCCCGTAGAACCCGTCCGCAACGACGATGGAATATGGCTAAAGATCAGCGTCCCCGTGCAGGGCCGCATTGTAGTCGCTAAAGTCTGGAAACTCCCCATCGGGCGCATCAACCTGTACCTACTCGACACCGACCACGAAGACAACCAGCAGGATGACCGTGCCCTGACGCACATGCTCTATGGCGGTGATAACGAACACCGCCTCAAGCAGGAGATTCTGCTCGGTATCGGTGGCGTCCGCGCCATTGAGGCAATGGGCCTCCAGCCAGAAATCTACCACCTTAACGAAGGCCACGCCGCTTTCCTGAGCATCGAACGCCTTAAGAACCACGTTAAGCAGGACGGTATGAACTTCAACGAAGCCGTTGAAGCCGTACGTGCCAGTAGCCTTTACACAACGCATACGCCCGTACCCGCCGGTCATGACCACTTCCCCGAGTACATGCTCCGTAACTACCTGTACAACTACGCAGGAGAACTAGGTATTGAGTGGCACGACTTCGTCGCCCTCGGCCGCCTGAACCCGAACGATGAAGGGGAAGACTTCAACATGTCTAAACTCTCCATCCGTCTCAGCCAGCGCGTCAACGGCGTTTCGAAGCTGCACGGTGAAGTGAGCCAGGAAATGTTTACCACGCTGTATCCCGGTTACACGGCCGAGGAAATACATATTGGCTATGTAACCAATTCCGTCCACTACCCTACCTGGATCGCTAACGACATTCACCGACTCTACTCTATGGAGTTTGGTAAAAACTGGTTGCGTGACCAAAGTAATAAGGACATCTGGCGTAAAGTCCATAAGATCGATGATAAGAAACTCTTCGACGTTCGCCACAGCCTGAAGGTCCGCTTGCTGGAGTACGTTCGCGAGAAGCTGGAAGTAGATATGCGCCGCCGAGGTGAGCGCCCGAAAGCCATCATCGACATCATAAACAACATCAACGACGACGCGCTAGTCTTTGGCTTTGCCCGTCGTTTTGCTACCTATAAGCGCGCTACCCTACTGTTTAGGGACGAGGAACGGTTGCTGAAACTGATCAACGACTCCGAACGGCCCGTCATCTTCCTCTTCGCCGGTAAGGCCCACCCGGCCGACCAGGGCGGGCAGGACCTCATCCGCCACATCATCCACGTGAGCAAGAAGCCGGAATTTGCAGGCAAGGTGATCTTCCTAGAAGATTACAATATGGAAATGGCCAAGCTGCTTACACAGGGTGTTGACGTATGGCTTAACACCCCTACCCGCCCGCTGGAAGCATCCGGTACTTCGGGTATGAAGGCCGCGCTGAACGGCTCCGTCAACTTCTCCGTCCTCGACGGCTGGTGGGCCGAAGGCTACCGTCCCGATGCAGGCTGGGCCCTCCCACTAGAGCGCACTTACGAAGAACAGCACCTACAGGATGAGCTCGATGCCGAAACCATTTACGGCATCCTCGAAGATGAGATCATCCCAACCTTCTACCGCCGCGACGAGAACGGAATCAGTAAGGACTGGATGGGCTTCGTGAAGCAAATCATCGCTGAAGTCGCCCCAACTTTCACCATGAAGCGGATGATGGACGACTACTACGATCGTTTCTACTTCCCCCTCGGCGAAAGCCAGAAGGCCGCCAGTAAGAACAACTGGAAGCCCGCACGCGAGTTGGCCGCATGGAAGCAGGAAGTAATCAGCAAGTGGTCTGGTATCCGTGTAACAGAGAACAACTCCTTGGATAACGTGAACGAGGCGCTGACGATGTCCGGTAAGTTCACAGCAGAGGTCGTCATCGATACCAACGGTATTGACGGCAAAGACCTCACGCTTGAGCTTTGTGGCTACCGCCGGCTCACAGAGGACAAGCTAGAACTGATCCGGACGGAAACCTTCAACCTGGTCGGTCAGAAGGACGGAATGGCGACCTTCAAGTTGTCTACCGATCCTGCCTACACGGGCGTTTATGAGTACGGTTTCCGTTTGCGGCCCGTGCACAAGCTGATGCCACATGCGCAGGACCTCAACCTGGTGTTCTGGGTGTAAGGCTTAGAAGTTAGGCCGTTAGACCTTTACCCTACTGGAACAATTTCTGACTGTTCTGTAAAAATTGAAGCCCGCTGTCACCTTTGGTGTCGGTGGGCTTTTTTGATTTGCGTAACCTCGGTAATCGCGATGGGCTGATCGTAGAACCCTTCTTACCTTTGCGCCCTCATTCTTTTATTCCCTAATTCTCTATGAATACCGCCGCCACTGTACAAATGCTCAACCTAAAACTCCCCACAGACCCCCGCTGGGTTAACCTGGCGGAGATGGACTTAGGGGAGATCTTGACCGATCACGCTTTCTGCGAGCAGAAGGCAACGGCCAGTTGCATCAGCCTCATCCAGCTCTACCCCGATTACACTGAAATCGTGGCCGAAGTAGCACCGGTGGTAACTGAAGAATGGGGGCACTTCCGCATGGTACTGCACGAGATCGAAAAACGCGGCCTCAAGTTAGGTCGTCAGCGCAAAGACGAGTACGTAAAAGGACTCATGAAAGTGATGGAAAAAGGCCACAGTAGGGAACGGACATTACTTGAGAAACTACTACTTTGCGCGCTCATCGAGGCCCGCAGTTGTGAACGTTTCCGCTTACTAAGCCTCTACTGTTCGGATGAAGGCCTCCGTGTCTTCTACCACAAATTCATGGTCGCCGAAGCAGGTCACTACGTGCTGTTTATTGAGCTGGCACGCAAGTACTTTGACCGGGAGGTGGTAGATAAACGCTGGGAAGAATTCCTGGCATTTGAAGCTAACCTTCTCGCGAACATAGAAGTTAGAGGCGATAGGATGCATTAAAACAAGTTGCCCTTGACTAACGCATAATAAATTATATAAGACTACACTACTGGACATCTTGCGCCTCCCCTTTCGCTACGCGGCTACTACGTGATCCTCAGGAAGGGAAAGGCGGATCATCCCGCAAAATATTCAGTAGTTCTGGTGCAAGCCCAGGTGAATAAGCTCAAGAATAAAGTAAATGCCTAGTCCTGAAAAGACTTTACCTTCTAGCCCTAGACTTCAGTACAGGGCAGTATAATTCATATTTATTACAGCCCACCACCACCACAGAGTTAACCAATATGCTAAAGACAAACTACCTAATAATAGGCACCGGAGCCGTAGGCATGGCCTTCGCCGACGTACTAGTATCTGAGACCAAGGCCGATATCATCATGGTTGACCGGTTCCAGAAACCTGGTGGGCACTGGAATTTTGCCTATCCTTTCGTTACTCTTCACCAGCCGTCTGCTTTTTATGGTGTCAGCTCTACGGAGCTGAATAAGAACCGTAAAGACGTAGTTGGCCTTAACAAAGGCCTTAACGACCTTGCCTCAGGTGCCGAAATCCTCGCTTACTACGACGAGGTGATGCGCCACCGCTTTTTACCTAGTGGCCGGGTACGGTACTTCCCACTTTGTAATTACGAAGGGGGTGGAAAATTCACCTCGACACTTACTGGAGAAAGCTACCAGGTTGAGTTTGATAAAATCGTTGATGGTAGTTACCTAAAGACAGAAATCCCCTCCACCCACACCCCCAACTTTAAGGTTGCGCCGGAGGTCAACTTCATGTCGCTCAACGACCTGCCTGGCATCAGTACACCGCCCCGCGGCTTCGTAGTCATCGGGGGTGGCAAAACCGGAATCGACGCATGTCTTTGGTTACTGGAACATAAGGTAGACCCCGACAAGATAACCTGGATCGTTTCCCGCGATGCCTGGCTGTTGGACCGACGCAACACCCAGCCAACGATAGAATTTTTCAACTACTCCATCGGCGCCCAGGCCGATCAGCTCGAGGCCGTCGCCAACGCAACATCCATTGAAGACCTATTTAACCGACTGGAAGACAAAGGCGTGCTCGTCCGTATCGACAAAACAGTACGACCAAGCATGTTCCACGGAGCCACCATCAGTATACGCGAACTCGAAGAGCTACGGCGAATCAAGAACGTCGTCCGCCTTGGCAGGGTCCGCGGCATAACCAGTGATTCCATTGAACTAGCCGAAGGTAGCATCCCAACCTCTACCGGGCATGTTCACATTGATTGCTCCGCCAGTGCAATCTCTAACCTTGCCATCAAACCTATTTTTGAGGGGAATTTAATCACCCCTCAGTCGGTACGTTCTTACCAACCAGTATTTAGTGCCGCTTTCGTCGCTCACATTGAAGCAACCTACGACAGCGAGGCCAAGAAAAACGAAGTCTGCACCGTAGTTCCGATCCCCAACCACGATACTGATTGGATCAAGATGATAGCCATATTCATGGTCAACCAGTACAACTGGAACCAGGAGAAAGGGCTCAAAGAATGGCTCATCAATAACCGGCTCGATGGCTTCAGCGCGCTGATGAAACAAGTCAGTAAAGACGACCACGAAAAACAAGCCATCATCCAACGACTCCGAGACAATGCCCTTCCAGCGGTGGCCAAACTCCAGGAGTTTATGGCAGAACTTTCCTAACACCCCTTATTTTCTAAAATACCACCATGTCTCAGTTCCAGATTGAAAAAACCAATTTCGCCTCCAGTCGAATAATCTCTAAAGAATCAGCTAAAAACACCACGCTGAACAAAGGAGAAGTCCTAGTAAAGATCCAGCAGTTTGCCTACTCCGCCAACAATATCACCTACGCGGCGGTAGGTGATAAGATGGGTTACTGGCATTTCTTTCCGCCTACAGGCAAGAATACTGGTGGTTGGGGAGTTACGCCCGTTTGGGGCTTTGCCGAAGTGACCGTCTCCAAAACTAAAGGTATTCCCGTCGGAGACCGCCTTTTTGGCTATTTTCCACCAGCCTCCCATTTGGTAATGACACCCGTTGGCATCAATCAACAACGGCTCACTGACGGTACTGCCCACCGTAGTAAGTTACCCGCTGGCTACAATATTTACCGCAGGGTAAACAATGAAAAGGGCTACAATAAAACGATGGACAAATTCAGAATGCTGCTGTTTCCCCTACACCTTACCAGCTTCTGCCTCTGGGACCTGAGCAAGACCAAAGAATGGTACCGTGCGAAGCAGATTCTGGTACTTAGTGCCTCCAGCAAAACGAGTACAGGGCTTGGGTTTGCGCTTAAATCCGATGCAAGCGCGCCACCGGTCATCGGTATTACTTCAGCCAACAACCTGGCGGCAGTAGAAAAGATGAAACTTTACGACGGGGTCATCACCTATCAGGACATTGCCAACATCAAAGCAATACCAACGCTGATCATCGATATGTCTGGCAACCTCGAGGTATTAACCTCATTGGAAAGGCACCTTGGTAGTTCGCTGAACTACTGCATCAGGGTCGGCCTTACCCACTGGGAAAATACAGGAGAGGTAACCGGAAAACTGGCTAAAAAAAGTGAGTTCTTCTTCGCTCCCGATCACATTCAGCAGCGGATAAAAGATTGGGGACCGGAAGGGTTTGAAAGGAAGACAAATGGCTTCCTAAAAAACTCCGCTAAGCGTACCGCGAACTGGCTCACCTTCCGCGAGCTTGACGGGTTGGAAGGCTTACAACAGGTTCATCCTGATGTTTGTGCTGGCAAGGCTTCGCCTACGGAGGGGCTTATCGTCAATATGTAACGTGAGGTTCGCAGTCCCGACGCTCACTAACCTCACGTTATGTGAAATTTTAATTCATGGCAGACTTACTCAAATCATTCCGCGACTTCGTTAAATGTGAGCAGCTCTTAGCTAAGAAGGATAAGCTTCTACTGGCTTGCAGCGGCGGGCTAGACAGTACCGTGCTGGCCCATTTACTACATGCAGAAGGCCACAACTTTGCCATTGCGCACATGAATTTTCAGTTGCGGGCCCAAGCCTCCGATGGCGATGCGGCTTTTGTGAAGGAGTTGGCGCAGACGCTAGGAGCAGAGTTTTATTGTAAAGCAGTGGACGTTAAAAACGATGCGCTTGCAGGGGAGAGTACGCAGATGACTGCCAGAAGGTTACGGTACGACTGGTTCTTCGCGATTGCGCAAGAATCCGAAAACACGAAAATACTTACTGCCCATCATCTGGACGACAACCTGGAGACGTCCCTGATCAACTTCATCCGGGGTACCGGTATCGTTGGCCTCAGCGGAATAACACCCAGAGGTAGTCGGTTGGTAAGGCCATTGCTAAACTCGTCACGCCAAAGCATACTTGAATACGCCCAGGCAAACAGCATCACCTGGCGGGAAGACCTAAGCAACGGCTCCGATGATTACCTGCGCAACCGCATCCGGCATCACCTGACGCCGGTTCTGCGCGAAACCTTCGGCATGACCGATAAGACGATTGCCGGCAACCTCCTTAACCTACGTGGCGCCGAGAGTTTTTATCATTTAGGCCTGGAAGCCGAAAGAGACAAACGGCGTACAGTCCGTGGGGAAGTGGTAAGCTTTCAGCGGGAGGAAGACTGGACATTTGCGACCGAGCGGGCTTTTCTTCACCGGGCGGTCCAACCCTATTATTACTTCACGCCGGACCAGATCGAACAGCTTTGTAAGCTCCCGAACAATAGTTTCATCGACTCCAGCAAGTACCGGGCGTACGTTACCGACGACGAGTGGATCATCGCTCCGCTGCAAACGATAGAACGGCTGGAGGCCAAAGCCATTACAGGACTTCCGCTTCTTATAAAAGACAGCATCCACTGGCTTCACTTCGATTCCCTCAGGCGACCAGGTAGGCTGGATGTTCCGAGCTTCCAGTACCTAGCTCCTACAGAACTCCCCCTGCACCTGCGGCCGCGCCAAAAAGGGGACCGCTTGCAACCCTTCGGTATGGGCGGAAAATCTAAAAAGGTAAAGGATTATATGATCGACCAGAAGATTCCCGTCTGGCTACGTGACCGAATCTACCTACTTTGTAATGCTGATGATGAGATCATGGCCATCCCTGGCTACTGCATCTCTGAAAAATTCAAGGTTTTGCCGGAGCACGAAACGGTGCTGCGCGTTAGTTGGGGATAATCAGGCCTCCAAATAAGTGAACCACCGCAAGATTCCCGCCACGCTCATCCCGGGAGGGTTGGCAGCACGGTAAGCGCCAATGACCTCGTCCGTTACGCCATTAGACCGTAGATCTGCCTCTACAAATTCGGTAAACCCGACCACTATTTGGTCTTCATCTTGTCCGTCTTTCCGAACCTCTCCTACCCAACCGACGTAACGGTCCAGCCGCTCGGACAACCGATCGAGGTGATCGCTCTGGGCATCGACCTGGCCGTAGTGCGTGAGGTAGAACTTCTCGGCCCGTAGGCTACGCAACCGACTGATAGAATCCCGCCACTGCGTAAGGTTAATATCCGGCGGCGGGCAAGGAGGGACCACCGGCCCCCCTTTGATCTTTACGCCCCCGACATCACCCGTGAAGACGATCTTACCAAGCTGCCAGGCTATATGGTGGTTTGCGTGGCCAGGAGTATGGTGCGCAACCCAGGTGTTACCGCCAAAGGTGAGTCGGCTACGGTCGGTCACTGCTGCAATGTCGTACTCGTCGATCTTTTCCATCTTACCCCACAACTGTTCCATGTTTTCGTCTCCGTAAATTCTGGCGGCCGAGGCATAGAGGCGGGTAGGATCAATCATATGTTTCAATCCTTTAGGGTGGACGTATACCTTCGTGCCACGCTGCGCCCACCACCAAGCTGCTCCTGCGTGATCAAAATGAATATGGCTGAGTAAAAGCGTGTGTACATCGCCCGGGCTGAGACCAACCTCTTCTAATCCTTTAAGCAGATTATGGTGGGTCGAGAAAGGCCCACACTCCACTAGTGTTACCCCTGCATCATCTTCTATGGCAAAAGCGGCGATGGCGGCGGGTTCGTTTAAAAATTTCAGGTCAATGGTGTGAATTACGGGCATGGTCGTTTGATTGATTGGAGACAATATTACCGCTTTCTGTTCAGATTCTTCGTTTACAGTAAGTTGCTGCTCAAATACGTTGACGAGCAATACCAAACCGTCTTGCAACTACTTGCTAGTGGAGAAGCTGTCCAGAAGAGAAAACCCGCTCGCAGCATAGTTCCTAATTCCTAGTATCTATCCTCCGTAGCTTATCCAATAAAACAGCCATCTTCAAATTCAGCCGCGCACCGGCGTTGAAGAACTGACCGTCAATCTCTAGGTGGCCCTGCCCCAGAGAGACGCTTTCCATTATGGAGAATAGTGCACTACCGGCGGGTTGCAGCACGTTTTTCCAGTACATACCGGCGTCGGTAACCGCGAATCCGTTCTTCGCCTGACTGATCAGACTCTGATCACAGATGAAGAAGATGCGTTCGTCTTTGCCGGCGCACAGGAAGGCGTTCGTGGCGTTGCGCAGGGCACGAGCAGGCATGGAGACGAAATCAGTATAGACCCGTTCAGTCTCCGCTTCGAAGTCAAGGTAATCCATAACTAATTTGAACAGGTCGACCGTATCCCAGTTAACGCTTTGGTGCCGGAGGAGCCGTTGGGGGAGTACACTGCTGCTTAGTTCACCGGCTACCTCTACGATGAAATATTCGGTCAGGTCCGCCATCGTATCGTTGATGCGACGGGCTACGCTGGCGTAGGTCCGCTCTCCACCGTTGATCCAGTTCAGGAGGTTGGTTAGCGAGCCGTCGCGCAGTTGCTGAAAGTTGTTACTTTCTTCCAGAGCGGTATAGTATTTCTTGAGTTTAGGTGCTCCGAAATAAGCAATCACCCGCTCCTGAAAGTGTTCCCGGAAGGCCAACCGGAGCTCGGCCATGGTGTATTTCTTGGAAGAGGTCGCTCCCGAAGCAGATTTCGACGCGCGGCTCTTGGGAACCCCTGTCGCAGCTGCCGTACGCTCACCACTCTCCATCTCCTTTGCTTCTACCTCGGACTTTTGATCAGGTGCAGCTTTGGTGGCCCCTTCTGAGCTGACTTTTACCCTGGGGCCCTGGGGCGGATCAAGAGGCAACTCTTCCAGTACCAGGATATCTTCTTCAGGATCTTTAGTTCCAGTTGGAACCGAATCGCCTACTTCCGGTTGGGGGTAGCCGCAACTAAAGCAGAAACGGGCGGCCTGCGAGAGTTCGGTTTGGCAATCCGGACATTCTTTGGTTTTACGGACACTTCCCTCCGTTACCGGAGAAGTACTTGCCGCGGGTTGTCTTTTTGCCGTGGCAACTAGTCGGTCTTGTTTTGTTTCAATCGGTTGAGCCTTCGGAGAAACGGTATCGGACGATGCTTCCGTACTATCGGTAGCCGCAGAAAAAGCAAACTCAAAGGATGGTTTTACTTTCCTGATTTCAGAGGATGACGTTCGTTGAGACTCGGGGTCAGCGGGTGTACCCTGAAATTGGATACTTGCCTCTTTTATTGACTGTTTTTGATTCTCCCCAGAGCTCTCTCCATGGGAAAGGGAAGACGTGGTAGGCAATAAGCCGTCAGAAGGTGTGAATTTCACATCTTCTACCCTGCCGTCACCAAAATCAACTTCAAAAGGAATATTACGTGAGTTGTAAGTGTAATCTTTCTCTGAAGACGGCGCTGCCTGTGAAGCAGAAGGTGGCTTGAGGGGTGGTGGTGGCTCCTCCTGCCTAGCCCTCTGCTTAGTAGGAACGGTTTGGAGGCCTTTCGCCGGAGCAGAACTTCCCTTCAGTGCACGGGCGCGGGCGATGAAAGCTTCTAGTTCAGTGAGCGTTTTCTCGTCAAGCGTGGTTTCTGAAAAGAGTAGGTCTTCCGGAGCTACGGTAGAGAGTTTGTTTTCTCCGGTTTCGAAGAGGGGCGCTTCATCGGTGGCCAGGCGGTAATCCGGCAGCGCCTCGAAGACAGGTTCGTTGGCGCTGGAGGGAAAATCATCCGCGTAACCAGTCTTCTTTTTATCATTCATGGTGGGAGTTTCCGTTACTTCGTTTGCTTCCCGCAGCATAAGAGTGCGGGGAAGGGCGTGATTGCCGGTGGTTTCGCCAGTGTCGGTAAAGCCATGCTTCTTAAAGAAGGCTTTCGCACGATTGTTGAAGTTACGAACCGAAAGAGAAACAGCGCGGTCCACTCCGATATAATTGGTCGCCTCGGCCAATAGTTTTCCCGCTACCCCTTTTCCCCAAAATGAACGCTTAACTACCAGCATCTGAATTTCTGCATAGGCTTTTGGCGCAGCGTCGGCGGTGATGTACCCGGCCAGTGTGCGGGCCTTCAGGTCAATAGCTACGAATACGACAGAGTCCCGCTTATCCAACGCCAACAGCACCTCCTGACGGGCCATTTCCACCAACGCGTCGTTCTCCGCCCGCTGCTCAACGGACAGGCCGGGCAGGTCAAAAGCCGGAAAGATGGCTTGCCAAACGAAAGTCTCTAGGTGGAGAAAGTCAGATTCCCGTGCGGGGCGGAGGATCATGATGGATTGATCTGCTGTTAAGTAGTTAGACTGTTAACGAGAATCAAGGGCTAAAACTAGGAGGCCGGACGCTCGGAGGTTACATTGTCCTTTCATACGGGCAGAAGACCTCGGAGTGTGAATTTTCAAGTGATGCGAAACGATCAATCTAAAAATTAACCTCCAAGTGTCCGTACTTAGGCTTTTAACTCTTGATTAGCGTTATTAGGCTATACCGGAAGTACAGCAAATGTACGAATTAAACCTTTAATTGTTTACTTCTTAAACACTTACTACAAATTTTTACATCATAGCGTATATTTGCGTTCTACCCAGACTAAAGATTATGACTATGACTTCTCCTACGCTGCTCTTCCAAACGTTTTATCGCACCTGCGGCCGCGCCTTAATATTCCTTAGTTTCATCCTGGTTGTACTAGGGGTTAGTAGCTGCAATAAATGGTTAAGTAAAGGCCAGACAAACCTTGAACTGATCTGGGCGGATGAGTTCAAAGGCGAGGAGCCGCCGAACGAGAATAAATGGACCTACGACCTCGGCGTGGGTAATTCGGGCTGGGGCAACAACGAAAAGCAATATTACACTGACCGTGCAAGAAACGTGCGTTTGGTGAGTGGTAAACTCATCATCGAAGCCCACCAAGAAACGTACAAAGAGAGCGAATACACCTCCACCCGCCTGGTGACGCGCGGCAAGCAAAGTTGGGGTCCTGGTCACCGCATCGCCATTCGAGCCAAGCTTCCGAGCGGCCGTGGCACCTGGCCCGCCATCTGGATGCTAGGGGACAACCTAAAGGAAGCCGGCTGGCCCCTCAGCGGCGAAATCGACATCATGGAACACGTCGGCTTCAGCCCTGATTCTATATTCGGAACGGTGCACACCAAGGCCTCCAACGGTATGATCGGTAACCAGGTAAGTGGACACACTACAGCAGAAGACCTGGAAACCAATTACCACATTTACAGCATCGACTGGTACGGTGACCACATAGCGTTTCAGATGGACGGCGAGACCTACCACACTTTCGTTAAGCGCGAGAACGTGGGGGTAGAAGAATGGCCGTTCGATGCACCGCAGCACCTACTCCTGAACCTCGCTGTTGGTGGTAACTGGGGCGGACGCAAAGGCGTTGATGAAACGATCTGGCCCCAACGGCTTATGGTAGATTGGGTACGGGTTTATAGACATAAGTAGTAACGCGAATCAGGAGCTAGACCTAGGAAAACGGACGCTCGGAGATGTTGAGAAGGACTAAGAAAAGGCCGCACTTGCTCTTTTAGCCCCTTGATTAACGTTACTGCCGTACTACATTACTACCTTTACAATGTGCTAAAAGACAAACATAACCGCCAATCCACCTACCTCCGCCTTGCCGTAACCGACCGCTGCAATTTGCGCTGTCGTTACTGCATGCCGGAGGAAGGAATCGACTTTGCGGCGCGAAAAGAGCTGCTTACCTACGAAGAAATTATATACCTCTGCGGAGTGCTGGGCGAGCTGGGCGTCAATAAAGTCCGGCTGACCGGCGGAGAGCCGCTCTCCCGCAAGGGCCTACCCCGTCTTGTCGAAGGCCTCGGGCATATTTTTCCTAAAATGGCCATGACGACCAACGGCATTTTGTTACCGCCCGTCCTTGATGAGCTCGTCGGTTACGGGCTCGATCATTACAACCTCAGCCTGGATACCCTGCACGAAGACCGCTTCTTCCAGATTACCCGCCGCGACGAATTCGGCGGCACCTGGAACGCCCTGGAAGCATTGCTGGAACGGGGCATCAAAACGAAAATCAACGTAGTGGTCCTGAAGGGGACCAACGATGATGAACTTGGCGATTTTGTGGCCCTGACCAAAGACCGCAAACTCGACGTTCGCTTCATCGAAGCGATGCCATTTAACGACGACGACGGCAACCACCACCTCTACCTTTCGCACGGAGACATGCTGGCCAATATCCAACAACGCTTCCCCGATATTGAGCCGGATCGGGGCGAGGCAAACAGTAGTTCGGTGGCCTACCGCGTACCCGGTTTTCTGGGTACGGTGGGCATCATTCCCGCCTTCAGCCGGAGCCTTTGCGGCAGCTGTAACCGGCTACGCCTCACGCCGAAGGGAACGATGTTGAACTGTCTATACTCCACCAAGGGCATCGAATTATTACCCTTACTCCGGCAGGGCATCGGCCGGCAGGATTTGGCGGACCTGATTACCGATTTTGTCCTGGGCAAACATAAAGACGGGCACGAAACGCAGCGATTGGAACAGTCGGGTAATATCTTTGCGAGTATGACGTCCATCGGCGGCTAACCCTGGAGGTTTTTTTCACAGCGAGGGTAAAGCCTGACAAGGAAGTGACTCTTGCGAGCGCAGCGAAACAAGTAATATGCTATCACACCTAAACAAAAACGGCCTCCCCGAAATGGTAGATGTAGGCGATAAAGCCATCACTTCCCGCGTTGCGGAGGCGGAGTGTACCGTTGTCCTGGGTGAAGCGATCATGGCTGAGCTCGGCGCCAACGATTTCACCACGAAGAAAGGTTCGGTGACCCAGACGGCCATCATCGCTGGGACGATGGCGGTGAAGCAGACCTGGTCGGTCATCCCTTTATGTCATGCTCTGGATATTTCTTCCGTCAAGTTTGAGGTTCAGGGCGCGGGCGCAGGTGCAATGAACGTTAGGTGCAAGGTTCGGACGGAAGGAAGGACCGGCGTTGAAATGGAAGCCCTCCACGGCGCCTCCGTAGCCGCCCTCACCATCTACGACATGTGCAAAGCCATGAGCCACGATATTGAGATCACCGGCTTGCGGCTGGTGTCCAAAACCGGCGGAAAATCAGACTATCATCTCCCTTCAGACGGACAATAGTACCTCCTTCTCTCCCAACACTCCACCATGTCCCGCTACCAACGCCAAACCATCCTACCAGAAATAGGACAACCCGGCCAGCAGCGCCTGTCCGAAAGCCACGTCTTGGTCGTAGGCTGCGGTGGCCTCGGCGGTCCGGTAGCGGCGTACCTCGCGGGTGCCGGCGTTGGGACGCTAACGCTCGTCGACGGAGACAAGCCCGAAGCATCCAACCTTCACCGCCAGGTCTTTTTCCAGACCGGAGCGACGGAGAATAAGGCGGTACTACTGGCCCGGCACTGCTCTTTACTCAACCCCGGCACCCGCGTGTGCGCCCACGAAAGCTACCTCGAAGCCAGCAACGCCAAAGCCCTCGTCGAAGCCGCTGACCTCGTAGTTGAATGTAGTGACCATGCCCTGACCAAGCACCTCGTCAACGACGCCTGCCACCTACTCGGCAAACCGCTCGTCTACGCCGCCGTACACAAATACGAAGGCTACCTAGCCGTATTCCCCAACGAAAGCAAGGACGACCTTCACCTACGCGACCTCTTCCCCGCGCCCGACCCTACCCTGCCCGACTGCGCGACCGTCGGCGTACTCCCCACCGCCGTCGGCATCATCGCCCTCCTGCAAGCCAACGCCGCGCTCTGCTACCTGCTTCAAATTGGAAACCCGCCCATACGCCAACTCCTTACCTACAACGCGCTGGACAATCACCAGCACCGCCTCAAGCTAAAAAAAACCTACACCATGCCCGTACCCGAACCCTGGAAGAAAGCCCCCATCACCCGCGCCAAACTAGAAACCGACGCCACCCTTGCCGACCTGCCCAACTACGACCTGGTCTTCAGTATGCTCGACGAACAGCGCGAACCAGAACTACCCGATGGCGTCATCCGACTCACCAAACGCAACCCCTTCGGCCAATGCCTTGAACGGATGGAAGCTGGTGGGAAATACCTAATCTACTGCAACTCCGGGAAGCTCAGCCTCATGCTGGCCTCACAGATTCGGAAGCATGATGGGGGGATTGAGGCGTTTAGCTTAAAGACCGGTAAACCGGGTTAGACGCCTGCGGCTTTTAGACGGCCTGCGGCCTTTTAGACGCCTGCGGCTTTTAGACGGCCTGCGGCCTTTTAGACGCCTGCGGCTTTTTAGACGGCCTGCGGCCTTTTAGACGCCTGCGGCTTTTAGGCTACCGCATGGCTCCGATGGTACATGCAACGTGCGGCAGCCTAAAAGCGAAGCGTCTAAAAGGGCACAGCCCGTCTAAAAGCGAAGCGTCTAAAAGGGCACAGCCCGTCTAAAAGCAAAGCGTCTAAAAGGGCGCAGCCCGTCTAAAAGCGAAGCGTCTGAAAGGGCACAGCCCGTCTAAAAGCGAAGCGTCTAAAAGGGCACAGCCCGTCTAAAAGCGAAGCGTCTAAAAGGGCAAAGCCCGTCTAAAAGCGAAGCGTCTAAAAGGGCGCAGCCCGTCTAAAAGCGAAGCGTCTAAAAGGGCGCAGCCCGCCTAAAAGCGAAGCGTCTAAAAGGGCGCAGCCCGTCTAAAAGCGAAGCGTCTGAAAGGGCACAGCCCGTCTAAAAGCGAAGCGTCTGAAAGGGCACAGCCCGTCTAAAAGCGAAGCGTCTGAAAGGGCGCAGCCCGCCTAACTACGGTCGTGCATTCACCCAATAACTACCATCCTCCAAAAACTCCTTCTTCCAGATCGGAACGTGCTCCTTCAGCTCATCAATCACCTGTTCACAGCCGGCGAAGGCGGCTTTGCGGTGGTGGCTGCTTACGGCGATGATGACGGCGATATCTCCGATGGTCAGTTCACCAACGCGGTGGTGGAGGGTTACGGCGTGGAGCTTGTGTTCCGTTTTGGCCTTTTCAGCGATCCGGTTCATTTCCTTCAGGGCCATCGGGGCGTAGCTTTCGAAGTCGAGGTGGGTGACCGCTTTTCCTTTATTGTGGTTGCGGATGGTGCCGATGAAGAGGACTATGCCACCGCAGGTTGGGTCCTGGACGGTGGCGTAGGCCTTGTCTATGCTTAGTGATTGGTCGGAAAGTTTAATCTCGATCATAATTCCAGGTCTGTTACCATCGCAAGGATGTGTTTGGTTACCCTACCTCTGGGTCGTGCAGGTTTTTCAGCCTAAAGACCGGGCAACCAATCAGCCACCGCTCACCGGAGGGATGATTGCCAGAACATCTCTATTTTCAACGATTTCTTCTTCAGAAGCATACTCCTCATTCCGGGCAATCGCGAAGCTAATCAACTCTCCAAAAGCAGGATACTCCTCGATCAGTTTCTGGCGAAGATCCCTAACCGTAGGGCGAGGCCGCAGGTGCAAAGAAACGGTAGCAGCACCGGTGATATCCCGGGCAATGCCAAAACAGAGTAGCGTAATAATTTCCATCATTGGTAAAGGTATGACAGCGACAACCAACGAACCCAACCTGCCAAAGAACCAAAGAACCAAAGAACCAACCTACCAAACCCCACTCACCTGCGCCAGCAAACGAACACCAACGATGATGATCAGGACCGCCGCAATGCGCCGTATAGTGGCTGCCGATAATTTCTTCAACGTCAGCCGCGTACCGATTTGTCCACCGATGAGCACGGCCAGAGCAAGGAGGCCAAGCAACTGCCAGGAGAGCTCGATGCCCCGGCTGAGCTGCCCGGCCAGTCCGCTGAGCGAGTTCGCAAATATGAACAAGCTTGTAACGGCGGCGATGGCGCGTACCGCTGCCCAACGTTGGAGGAATAAAATCGGACTGAGAAAAATGCCACCGCCTATGCTAACGAGACCAGCCAGAAGCCCCAGTATTCCGCCCAGTATTCCGGCCTTCACTTGCGTTGCCCCCGAACTGGTTGCCTCTGACAATGGTTCGGCCCTGGAAGCGGCATCGCTAAAGCCCGGCCGCCACCACATCGCAAACCCGGCAAAGAGCAACACCACGCCCAGAACACCCAGAAACTGCTCTCTCGGTAAATCAATACGCCCTCCCAAATAAGCAGCTGGCACGCTGCAAAGCACCAGAGGCAAAGCTCTCCGCCAGGGCATTTTTCCCGCTTTCCAGAAGTGAAAAACACCACCGCCCGCGACGATCAGGTTACACACCAGCGCTGTCGCCCGCATCTCACCCGTAGGCAAAGCGGCCAGCGCCAGCACCGCCAGGTAGCTGCTTCCACCACCAAAACCCGCAGTGGCGTAAGTTAGGGCGATTAGGAAGAATACTGGAAGGAGGAAGTAGAGGTCAGGACTCAGAATTCAGATTACTTAGATAGTACATTGTCATAAACCTGCACCCGCTTAAACTTAGCCTCCTGTTCCTCCACAAACTTGAGGTGGATGGGATGTGACTGATAAATATCGTGTCCGGCCACATCGTCAAACCAGATGATCAGCGCGTAGTCGAAGGAGTTATCGGTGACGCCACGGGTGGGTGTTGATGCTGCCGGCCCAAAGAATGATCGTTTGATGGAGGGAACACCTACAAGACGCTCGATGCCTGTTTCAAAATTCTGCGCCGAGGCCTCGTCTACATCGTCATTGAGCCAGAAGTAGACGGTATGCATCAAACCCGGCTCCATGTCTCCATCGATGACGCGCTCAATTTCGATGGCTTCTTCTTTTACCTCATTGCAGGTGGTGAGAAGGCTTAGGGTGAAGAGTAAGAATGGGATTAGTACAAGTCTTTGCATAATGGGTGAATTTTGGTGCTAATGTAGGAAATCTACGGTCGGGGTGCTGTACCTAAAGTAATCCCGAGCGGTAGTGAAACGTCTGACGTATACTCTTCGCGACCTCCCGGTCTCCCCCGGACAACAGTCCCTGACTTTAAAGCGCCTCACCGTCATAGACCTTCACCTTGGCGAATTTAGCCGCCTGTTCCTCAACAAACTTCAAGTGAACGTCGCTAATTTGGTAAGCATCATGATCAGCTACATCAGCAAAGAGAAGGTGGAGGGAATAATCAAAGGAGTGATCGGTAACGTCACGTTCGGGAGTGGAGGCGGGAGCGCTTACGTAGCAGGCGGCCACCGTCGGCGCGGCCCTGAGGGCTTTTGCGCCAGCGACGAAACTCTCCTGCTCAGCGGTGGAAAGACCTGGTTTTAGCCAGAAATAAACGGTATGGAGCATGCCAATGGTCATAGTCAGTTAGCTTTGGTTTAACTTGGCCGCCAAGGTAAACCATCTTTATTACTTGTAAATGCGTTTACCTGACTATGTCCCTAACGGACTAAAAAAACTAACAGACTAATCAATGGCTCCAATTATAACCTACCTAATCATCGGCGTCACCTGCGTGGTGTCTTACCTGTCGTTCAACGATTCAGCCCTGCGGGCCAGACTATTGTTCGTACCGGCGCAAGTCAAGGACCGTGGCGAGAGCTACCGATTCCTCACCCACGGCTTCATCCACGCCGATTTTATGCACCTGCTGTTCAATATGTGGGCACTGTATATTTTTGGTCCGTACGCCGAAAGTGCCTTCCTGGCCATGTTCGGGGCAGCATTCGGTGGAGCGGCTTATCTACTGTTCTACCTAGCTGCAATCGTGGCCTCCAGCTATATCACCTACACCCGGCATGCTGACAATTATGGCTACTCCGCTCTGGGTGCTTCCGGTGCGGTAGCCGCCGTGATGTGGCCCTTCATTTTCATCCAGCCCTGGGCCTGGTTCATATTCCCACCTTTACCGGCCATCATTCTCGGCCCGGCGTACATTGCCTACAGCCATTATTCCGACAAGCGCGGCACGGGCAACATCGGCCACAATGCTCACCTTTGGGGTGCTATTTTCGGCCTGGTCGCTTTCGTGGTATTGGCGGCCTCCTTGGCACCCTTTATCCTACAGAATTTTTTCAGAATGCTGGTACAGCCTAGTTTACCGTTTTAAGCAGCAACGTTTTAGGGCGCGGCCGCAGGTGCTAAGTGAGTTTTTGAGTCCATGAGTCACTAGATGGCTACCGCTATTTAGCCTAAGGGACGCGAATTAAGTAAAACGTGTTTTTTGACCTGACGCTTTTGTCCTCACCGAACTTACAAGTCTTTTCCGTAGCCTCGAGCTACAGAAAAGACGTTTAAGTTCGGTGGGGATAAAACAAGGCGGTCAGAATGCGTAAGTTATTTATGTACCGTCCCTAAGGTGGACAAGCGTGGCGTAGTGAACGGTAACGGCGATGGCCACTCACTAACTCAGTAAATCTCCAAAAAGTAGCCGCATAGCGAACATTATTATCGTACTTTTGCGCCCGATTTAGCTCGTATGCTTGCCTCTAGGCAAACGAACTAAAAAACTAACAGACTAAAAGACTAACAACATGGCTCTAAAGTGCGGCATCGTAGGCCTCCCCAACGTCGGTAAATCAACCCTATTCAACGCTTTGACCTCGGCCAAGGCGCTGGCGGCTAACTACCCCTTCGCCACCAAGGAGCCCAACATTGGCGTCATCACCGTTCCCGATCCGCGGCTGGACAAGCTGGCTGAACTGGTTAATCCCCAAAAAGTACAGCCGACCACCGTCGATATCGTCGACATCGCCGGCCTCATCAAGGGTGCTAGTAAGGGTGAAGGTCTGGGCAACCAGTTCCTAGGTAACATCCGCGAAACCGACGCCATCATCCACGTTGTCCGTTGTTTTGATGACGACAACGTGATCCACGTGGACGGCTCCATAGACCCCGTCCGCGACAAGATGATCATCGACACCGAGCTCATCCTGAAGGACATTGAGACCGTCGAAAAGAAAGTCGATAAGTTCCGCCGCACCGCTAAGTCCGGAGACAAAGACAGCAAGAAAATGGTCGAAGTCGGCGATGCCCTCCTCGCTCACCTCGAAAGCGAGCAACCCGCCCGTAGTTTCGAAACCACCGAAGAAGGCAAAGAGATCATTGACGACCTCTACCTGCTCACCGCCAAGCCCATCCTCTACGTCTGCAACGTAGACGAAGAAGGCTTCCCCGACGGCAACAGACACACCGAAGCCTTCAAAATCGAAGCGGCTAAAGAAAATGCAGAAGTAATCCTCGTCTCCGCCCAGATCGAAGCTGAAATCGCCGAACTCGAAACCAAGGAAGAACGCCTCGAATTCCTTGAGGAAATGGGCCTGGAAGAAGCTGGTGTAAACCGCGTCATCCGCGCCAGCTACCAATTACTCAAACTCCTGACCTACTTCACCGCCGGTGAGAAAGAAGTTCGTGCCTGGACGATCGTCGAAGGCACCAAAGCTCCAGGAGCAGCAGGTGTTATCCACACTGACTTCGAGAAAGGCTTTATCCGTGCTGAAGTCATCCACTACCCCGATTACGTTGAGTATGGTTCAGAATCCGGTGCGCGCGATGCCGGTAAGCTAGGCGTTGAGGGGAAAGAGTATGTTGTGCAGGATGGCGACGTCATGCACTTCCGCTTTAATGTATGATGTAGGAACTTCTTGTCGAAAATAAAACTGGGTTGTGGCGTTGCCACAACCCAGTTTTATTTTCGACAAGAAGTTCCTCACACAACGCCGCAGGGGCCTTCGGGGATTGTACTTCTCATCCGAACATATACTTTGCTTCTATTTGAGAATGAACAGCAGGGAGACCGTGAAGCTTGACGCCGTTCATGCTTACTTTATTTTTTTGCAAAAAAAACTACTTCCGCAACAACCGCATAATATCATTAACCGGATACCGATCCTCTGGAAAAGCCCAGGTCTTACGGTCCTTGGTATGCAACAGCAAAACACGGTTGGAAGGCCCTAGACCACCGCTCTCGTAGGTTTCTAAGCGGACGTTAGACGCGCTGGGTAGCCGGTTACTTTCTCCGCCGATGATCATCTCCGTAGCCGTAATTTCGAGGGTCGGGTACTTAAAGAGAGACCAGAAAGAGCCAAAGAAACACATCAACGACAACAAGGCCATGAAGTAGGCCAACATCGGCAGTAATACCCTACGGCGAGGGTCGGGATGTTTATTCTTATTCAGCCGAACCGCCAGCCAGACGAACAGGATAAAAACCACTCCACAGATGGTCAGCATGCCGTGAATGTCTCCTAGTTGGGGGCTAAATATTTGTGGTTCTTGCATCAGCGTTTTCCGGTTGGTTTATCAGACCGTTCTTGTAACTCACGTTGCTTTTCCAGCTGCTGGAGTAGCTCGTCGAGCTGTTGGGCACCGATACGCTTGGAAACGATCTTTTTGTTTTCGTCGAGCACATAGATGCTTGGCGTAGAGCGGACATCGTAGTCCTTAAAAAAGCGCTGGTAGCGATCGGTAGCGTGCAGCCATTCGCCGATCTCTTGATCGTCGATATACTCCCAGCATTTCTCAACGGAACTTTGCTTAGTACAGACGGAGAAAATTTCCACGCCCTTGTCCTGCCACTTAGAGTAGAACTCCTTCATGTGCGGAGTGGACTTTTTACAGGACGCGCAGTCGTACTTCCAGAAGTAAAGGATGGTGTAGCGGGCATCTACGTTGTAGAGCTCTACGGGAGAGCCGTCGCGGCGGTTCATCTTAAGGTTGGGAGCCTGCTGGCCGATGAGCAGGGGCCGGATGCGCTCCACGTCTTCGATCATTGTAAGCAGCTGTTCCTGGTCGGTCCAGTAAGCGAGGCCGCCTTTATAGTATTTATCGACCATGTGGACGTACACCGCGTCCATCCCGACAAATTTACTCTTGGCGGCTTTGTTGGTAAAGTGAACGACGTAGTATTTAAACATTTCTGACGTCGGGTCCATCTTAGTAAGTACCTTATCTATGGCCATCGCCACGGTGTCTGGGTGCTGAACGTGAAGGCGGTCAACGTAGTAGTTGATGAGCTCAAAGAGGAAGGGAGTGCGCAGCAGGCGCTCGTCCTTCAGGTCAACGGGGTCAAAGTAGTGTTCCAGGAGCCAGTTGAGGCGGGCCGCATTGCGGTCTTCCTGGGCCAAGTCTTCGTAAGCCGGTGGATCGTTGCTGCGGTTGGCCTTGACGATAACAGCGGTGAAAGATTTGGGGTTTTGGGCGATCACTTTTTGCTGGTGGGCATTCACTTTTTCGGAGATCGCCTCCAGTTCCTTCGTCAACGGATTCCGGTTGGCTTCAGTAAGGGTGGTGTCCTGTAGGGCTTCGCGGGCCGGGAGGCTGGCTTCGCCCTGCTTGTCGAGATAAGCGAGGTAGGCGAAGAAGACTTTGTTTTCTTCACTGCTCTCCGCTTTGGCGGCGGAGAGTTTTTCCTTCGTGGTTTTGAGTTTGAAGACCTGGTCATCGTCGTCACCGATCACCATCTGAAAGTAGCTGTTGTCGGGCGAGAGCACCACGAGGTAGATGCCACGAGGCAGTGCGTTGGTATCGCTTTCGAAAACGTACAAACCATCCTGCGTCCGCGCCGCAGTGTCGATAATGTACTGCTTGTCGAGAATGTTGTTGGCCAGGCTAAGGACCGGCTCGTCGTAACCTTCGATTTCGATGGTGATCTTGTAGGATTCCTGAGCACTCAATCCGACGGTAAGGGCGAGACAGAAAGGAAGTAAATATTTGCGCATAGGATGTTCGCTTTTGCGTTACGCAAAGGTAACGCCTTAGGCTTTGAAAGTATTAGATCCTTCGAAGGGTTTGTGTTTGTTTAACCTTGGGGATGCGTTTCGGCCAGTACATAAGTTTTCAGTAGCCGTCGAAAGAAACGATCACCGCTACTTCGCTTGGCGACCGAAGCGTAAATACGGTTACCGTTGTGCCTTCGTGCGACAGAAGATTTAAGAATTTTAGATCCCCAAGCGAAGCCGCGGTACCACTACATGGCGAAGTGCCTTCATCAGCTAGTCCCCTTAAATTCGCCTAAGAACCCACTATCGGTTTATCTTCGCCCAAAGCCTTATCTCTCCGGCCAATTAAGATGACCATACGCACACCAGACGATCAGCTGAGCCTCCACGTGGCCGCCTTCAACCAGGTGAGCGAGGGCGTACTGTGGGCGGATAAGCAGGGCCGGATTGCGCACGCCAACGAGGCCTCCGCCAGGTTACTTGGTTACACGATGCCCCAACTTCTGCGGAGTTCCTATCTAGAAATCGACCCAAATTACAGCCTTCTGGGCTGGAAAAAATTCTGGAAGCAGTTGAGTTCCGAAGGGGGTACGCACCTGGACACGCAGTTCGTCAACGTCGAAGGGAATTTTTTCGGCGTTCGTGGCCACATCACTTTCGATGAGCTAGCTGGAGAGCGGGAGCTTTGCCTGATCGTATTTTCCTCCACGGAGGAAGGTCGCCGCGAAGCAGACTTGCTTGAGGCGGTTCAAAGAGACGGAAAGATCGGCAGCTGGGAATACCACCTCGGAACGGGCCAGGTATTCGTCTCTCCCCTGCTGCGGGAGTGGCTGGGCTGGTCGTTAGAACGGAATTTTTATCCGGTAGGCGACCTGGCTGAAAAGCTTTCTTTGCACCTGCTACCGAGCCAGAAAAAGGAAGCGGCTACCCTCCTCTCCCGCCTGACCAGGGCCACCCGCGCCGCCGAAGTCACCCTGGACCTGCAACTTGCGGACGGGCAAACCCGGAGCCTTCTTCTGCGTGGCCAATCGGTAGAAAATGAAGTGGAAGTCCGCAAGATTTACGGTACCGCCGTGCGCGAGGAAGACCACCTGGCCGGCATGATACCCGCCGGTGACGAATCGACCTTTCAGTTCAGCCTGGACCAAAGCCGCGACACCATCGTATGGATTAACCTGACCGACAGCCACGTCGCCTACGCCAACGCCCGCGCCCGCGAACTGACCCGCTACTCCCGTCAAGAAATTATCGGCCTACCCGCCAAATTGTTGAGTAACGACCTTACCACAGCCCTCAAACAACTGCGCGCCAATCACTATCTGGAGCTGAGCACGGAGACCAACCGCAAAGACGGCACCGCCTACCCTACCCGCGCCGGCATCCACTTCCACGCCGCACCCGACGGCCAGGAATACGCCGTGATTGTGAGCCACGACAGCAGTCGCGAAACCGCAAATACGGAAGACCTGCAGCTACACACTGCTACGCTAAACACCCTGCAGGAATGGGTAATCTGGCTCAACAACGACCACAAGATTGCGATGCTGAACACCGCTGCCCGCAAGAAACTAAGCCGCCGCACCACCCTTGAACTCACCAGCCTTCCGCTGATTGAACTGATGCCAGAGTTAGAAATCCCCGCCCTAGCCCAGGTCCGCCAGGAACAACTGGACGGCCGCGTTCGTCCCGATACCGACTACGTGTACGCAGACACGACCGGCAAGGAGCGCACCCTCCAGGTCCGCTTCGTGCAGGTCGCCGCCGGTAGCCGGATGTACCTCGGCGTCATCTGCCGCGACGTGACCAACGAGATGGCCGGTCGCCGTCGCCTACAGGAAGCCAAGCGCCGGGTAGACGAACTGCGCAAGCAACTCGAAAGCGAAAACGAAGTGCTAAAGGAAGAGATCGATACGGTTACCGCGAACGGACCAATCATCACGGTATCCAAGAAATACATGCAAGTGCTCGGCCAGATCGGCCAGGTTGCCGGCACCGACGCGACCGTTCTTGTAACCGGAGAAACGGGAACGGGCAAAGAACTCCTGGCCCAAAGCATCCACAATTTCAGTAACCGCGGCGCCCGCAGAATGGTAAGTGTGAACTGCGCCGCGCTGCCCGAAAACCTGATCGAGAGCGAGCTTTTCGGCCACGAACGCGGTGCCTTCACCGGCGCCTTCGCCCAGAAAAAAGGAAAGTTCGAGCTGGCCGACGGCGGCACCATATTCCTGGATGAGATCGGTGAACTCCCACTAGAAATGCAGTCGAAGCTCCTCCGCGCACTCCAGGAGGGGGAGATTCAACGCATCGGATCGCAGGACGTTATCCATGTGGACGTGCGGGTAGTCGCCGCCACCAACCGCAACTTGGAGCAGATGATCGGGCAAGGCACTTTCCGCGAAGACCTTTTTTACCGCCTCAACGTATTCCCGATTCATAACCTGCCGCTGCGCGAACGGCAGGAAGACATCCCCGTGCTGGTGAAACACTTCACGAAGATTTACGCCCAGAAGATGGGCCGGCCGGTAACGCAAATCAACCAGAAAGACCTGGAGCAGCTGGTCGCCTACGATTTCCCCGGCAACGTGCGCGAACTCATCAACCTGGTGGAGCGGGCGGTGATCACCTCCAAAGATTCCACGCTGAACCTCGGGGCTTCGCTGCGGGCTTTGCGGCGAACCGACCGGGGCGACGGGAAGCTCTCCCTCTCGCCCAACGACCGCCTCGTTTCCTTCGAGGAGATGCAGCGGCAGTACATTATGGAAGCGCTGCGGCGGACGAAAGGCAAGGTAACCGGCTCCGGTGGCGCTGCCGAACTGCTTAAAGTGAACGGGCGGACGCTGATGAGTAAGATGGTTAAGTTGGGGATTGAGCGGGGGACGTTTACTTAAGTAAACGGTACATTTTGTACCTTCGCGATCATGAGCAGTTTCGTAGTCTCCGCAAGAAAGTACCGCCCCGTCCGCTTCGATGAAGTTGTTGGTCAGCAGCACGTATCGCAGACACTAAAGAACGCTTTGCAGACGGACCATTTGGCCCACGCCTTTCTCTTTTGTGGCCCGCGCGGTGTAGGTAAAACCACCTCGGCGCGCATCCTGGCGAAAGTGCTCAACTGCCTGGACCGGACGGAAGATTACGAGCCCTGCAATAAATGCCAAAGCTGCGAGTCCTTCGACAACGACGCCAATATTTACATCCGGGAGCTGGATGCGGCGAGTAACAACTCGGTCGATCACATCCGCTCACTCAACGAGCAAGCGCGGATTCCGCTGGACCAGGGCAAGAGCCGGGTCTTCATCGTGGATGAGGTCCACATGCTATCCCAAGCAGCCTTCAACGCTTTCCTGAAGACGCTAGAGGAGCCGCCGGAGCGGACGATATTCATTCTGGCCACCACGGAGAAGCATAAGATCATCCCGACGATTCTATCGCGCTGTCAGGTATTCGATTTTAAGCGAATCCAACCAAAGGACATCATCACCCACCTACAGGGAATCTGCGAGAAGGAAGGAATTAAGGCAGAAGAAGATGCCCTCCACATCATTGGCCAAAAAGCGGACGGTGCCCTGCGGGATGCCCTTTCGATCTTTGACCGGATGACGAGCGTCAACGCTGAGGAGATCACCTACGAAGGCGTGATCGAGAACCTCAACGTGCTCGACTACGACTACTACTTCCGGGCGGTAGACTTCCTGCTTACCGAAGACCGGGGCGGTATTATGCTGCTCTTCGACGACATCCTGCGCAAAGGCTTTGACGAAGATTTGTTCCTCAACGGAATGGCCGCTCATGCTCGCGACCTCCTCGTTTGCAAAGACCAGGAGACCTTAAAGTTGCTCGAAGTCGGCGAACGGCTACGCGAGCGTTACCACCAGCAGGCGGCGATTGCTCCGACGGATATGCTGCTTACGCTGTTGAACATTGCCAACGACTGCGACCTCGGTTTCCGGCTGGCGCGCAATAAACGCCTGCACGTTGAAATGGCTTTACTTAAAATGGCCGCCGTTAAGCGGGCGTTCCGGAACGAGCCTACGGTCATTGCTTCTTCAAGCCCCTCCCCTGCACCTGCGGCCGCGCCATCTGCTCCCGCACCTGAAAAAAAAAATCCTGACCCCACCACTACGGTGAATGCCGAAGGGCCTGCCGGTGGCGAACTCGCCGCTCCGCAAATCGCGAAACCGGAATTGGAATCTCCCGCTGAGCCGGAGAAGCCCACGCCCAAACCTACCCCGGCAGCGGTAACGCCACCAGTATCCCCGACCGCCTACGGTACCATCGACATCGGCAACATGATGGCCGAAATCGAATCCCAGGAAGTAGACACCACCCCTGCAGAAGACCTTCCCGAGCTCTCCGACGAAGCGCTGGAGCTTGCCTGGGATACGTTTAAGCGCAAGAATACCGGCACCACACTGGCCGTAAACATGAAGCGTGCCGTTGGTAAGTTCGTCGGCGAAGAGGTCCACATCCGCATTGGTAGCCAGCGCGTCATGGCCTCTTTCCGGGAAGACAACAGCCTGATTATTCACCTACGCGAAACGTTCAAACGCCCCGAACTGATCATGCTCCTGAAGGTGGACAAGAGCCTACAGCCGAAGAAGTCTGAGATAAAACGGCGGCTTACGGCTAAGGATAAGTTTCTGGCAATGCGGCAGAAGAATCCGGCTATTGATAGTTTGCGGAAGCGGTTTGATTTGCGGCCGGAGGAGTGATCCGGCAGACATCGTCAGCCTCCGGCTACTCTTTTAACTCCAGGAGTTCTACGTTCCGGAAGTCAATGGGATGGCTTTCTGCCTGGAGAGAGATGTAGCCTTTGGTGAGGATTTCTCCGTCGCGGGCCACCCATTTCTCTGCGTCTTTTTCGAGGCCCCAGTTGCGAAGCTGCTCGGCGTTACCGCCACCAATTTGAGGGTTTTGGAAGCTCAGGACGGTATCGCCTTCAACCAGGAAGTGCATGGCTTCGCCAGCGAGGACGATCGCTTCGGCGTGGACCCACTGGTCTCCGTCGTAGGTTTTGGAGGAGGAGCTGATGCAGTGATTGTTGTTCAGCGTATCGCCCATCATCACGGTGGTACCGGGGGTGCAGACGTTGGCCGTGGTCCGGGTTTTTCCATCACTGAGACCGCCGAGCATTTGTAGTTCTACGGATACGGGAAAGTCCTGGCCGTACTCATTACTCTCTGCCGATTGGCTGTGTAGCATCACCCCACTATTGCGGACGTTCCAGCTAGCACCACCGGGTGTTTGCTCTCCGGTAAAACGGTAATCAAACCGTAGCCTGTAGCGGGAGTACGGCGTTTTGTAGTACATATGGCCGTAAAGGTCATCGAAGGTATCGTACTCGTCGTACTTGATCCGAAGCATATCGTCTTCCCAAACGAAGGTGTTCTGAAAATTATCGTTGACGTCTTTGCCGGCGATCTTGATGTCCCAACCGCTTAGGTCTTTGCCGTTGAAGAGGGGGGTCCAGTTTTCCGCTTCCGGTTGTGACTCGGGAGTATCTGCTGGTGTATCAGGGGTGCCGCAACTGGTGAGGCAGGCCAAGATTAGGAGTAGGTATAGTGGCTTTTGCATACGGTGAATATAGGCGATTAGGCCGAATAGACCGAACTCAATATGTACAACACGTTACGCACCCGAACTCGACAGGCCAACTTTCTCGCCCTCTCGTTCCCAATATTTCACTTTCAAGACCATGGTTCATCGCATCGACGAACCTACCATAGTTGATTGGAAGCACAAAATAATTGGATTGGCGAGTCCTCAAAGCCACCAGAATAGCCCTCTTCAGCATCTGACGGGCAAACAAAACCAACATATTATGTCTGATAAAAAGACGCGTCGGGGCTCCACCGACGTGAACGCCGGTTCTATGGCCGATATCGCCTTTCTGCTCCTCATTTTCTTTCTCGTTACCACCACTATCCAGGAGGATAAAGGGTTACTGGTCAGGCTTCCCATTTGGGACAGCAAGCCTATCTCACAGCCCCTTGATGAGAACAATGTGCTGACCGTAATCGTGAACAGTAAAGACTTGCTACTGATTGAAAACAAACCCGCCACAATCGAAAGCATCCCTACCCTACTGGCGAACCATGTGATCTCTCCCCTGCGCAAGCCGACCAACGCCGTGGTCAGCCTGACCCACGACCGGGGCACCAGCTACGCCAAATACTTAGCGGTCTATGACGCCCTGAAGCTTGGTTACAGGAACATGTGGAATGAAGCCGCTAAGCGGAAATTCGGCAAGGCTTTCGATATGCTTGAAGTGGCCGATCAGCGTAGGATCAAGGATGCATTACCTATGGTTATTTCTGAGGCGGAGCCTAGTGACCTTGCTAGTCTTTAAGGATTAGACCTTAAACGTGAAGACAACCTCCCCGACCCTAGCTACTAAAATTCTAACCGACTAATAACATCCAGAAACCACCGCCTCCGCCAACAACTTATACCCCCGCTCATCAAAGTGAATGCCGTCTTTGCTGAATTTTAGCAGTTGGTCTCCCGGTTTTTGCTGAAAGTCTACCAGACAAAGGCCTTCTGCGGCGGCTACGGCACGGATTTGGTCCGAAAGGTCTTTGAGGCAGGCTTTCACGCCCTGGAATTCGTCGCTTACTGCGGCATTTTCACCAGCGGCGGCCGGGGTGATCAGTACGATACGCGGCACATCCTGTCCGCGTTCGCTGAAGAACGCGCGGGTTCGGGTCAGTAAGGTAGCGAGGTGCTCGGCGGGTTCATTGCGGCGGTCGGCATACTCGGCTTTGCAGTCGTTGGTGCCGAGGCTGATCAGGATTTCGTCAATACTGCCCATCTCAGCGTAGCCTTTGCGGAGGTAAGGCGTCAGGTTTTCCAGGGTATTGCGGCGTAGTTCCCCCATGCCGTTGAAGCCGAAGGTGTTGCCGCCAATGGAAGTGTTCACCAGCGGTCCGCCGCCACGAAGTTCCTGGAGCTGGTAGACCCAGCCCTTACCCGCGCCGTTGCTGTCGCCGATAACGAGGATGTTGCGTTTGCTGAGAGACGGGGAACAGGCTGTCAAGATAAAAAAGCTTAGAAGTATTAACGGGCGCATGGCTTGGTTTTGAGAGGGGAAGATACGGGTAATCGTTTTCGATTAGGAGGTTATTCTTTTCCGTCCCTAAGATATGCTGCACGCGTGTTTAACAAAATTTTCGGGCGGGAGCTTTTGTCGTAACCCTACTTATTCACACCCGCCGTTTATTCTCCACCGAAATTTCAGACCCTTCGGCCAGGAATACGGAGCGGGGTATTGCGTCGTTAAGGAAGGCAAAAGGCGGTCCGTACAACGCTCCGAAATCCGTGTCTATCTCATAAGACTGTACGGGATAGATCTCCCAGCGTGGATGACGCACTTCGTACTCAAAGCTGCTGTTTTTGCCCGCGCCCGTGTACCCCCAGTAGTGTTCGGTGATGAATTCGAAGTCGCTTCCGTCCACGATGGGCTGGGAAATCACGTCGGTAGTGACGGCCATAGATTGCCACTTTCCGGCGAACTTCCAGTCGTAACGGGTCAGCATACTTTCGTCGTTGGAACGCCATTCGTGGCGCATCCGCAGGGTACGATAATGCTCATTGTAAAGCGTGTTGGCCACCAGAGTAAGCATCGGCTTTGGTACGATTTCGCTGATGAAAGTCGCACCGCGCTTCCACTCATCTCCATCTTTGTATTTGACGTAGAAACGCAGGTTCACCTCCTCAAAATCACGGTGAAACGGGATGGGGATGCCGAGCAATTTGGTGTCTTTGAAGAGGAAGCCAACCAGACTCACGTAGGTAGTGCCGTTGTGGCTATCCAGTTCGGTATTTGGCGGTACGAAAGGCGCAAGTACGGCGGGGTCTATTGCGTAGTTGGCCATTATCAGGCGGCGCCATTGGCCGGTTAAGAAGGACATAAGTAGAATTTTTTTGGGCGCGGCCGCAGGTGCGAAGAACGGTTTTCGGAAAATCCGCTCCAGACAACATCGACGTTCCTAAAGACAACCTTATCCCAACAGCGAAGGTTTCCGTAATAAGGTACCAATATAGACCATTGCTCCGGTAGCAAGGCCCGGCAGGGGAACGTCACCCAGGATGAGCTCCCCAACGATGATTCCGCCGCAGTAGGAGCAAAAAAGGAAGAACCCGATGTTACAGGTCTTCGGAATCCAGTACAGAAGAACTACACCAATCTCGATCAGACCAATCACGACCGCGTGCTCCGCCAGACCGAGCTTTTCCAGCAACAGGTGGATTTCGGTATTGGGAAAAAACTTGATGAACCCCGACCCCATTATCCCCAAGGATGCTAAAATTGAAAGGACATAACCAACAAGGCGCTGGGTCTTACTAATTCCGTTTTCGTGAAGCATGGGTATTGTCTTTTTGGATTTAACGTAGGTTCCGGGAATAAACCTTTCCTACCGGGAATGGTTCGAATATTTCCGGCCGAGGCGAACGAATTACATCCTAAGCTTTCATATTTTTCTAAATAGCATCACTCTTTATGGACTTCCCGACTCTGTCCACTTTTTTCTCCGGAATCTCTTTCCTGTTCTTCGGAACCGCTTGCTTTACGGCGTCCCGCATGAAGAGCGAGTTCGTCCGGTATGGTTTTGACCGCCAGCGGCCTCTGACCGGCGTCCTCCAGTTACTTGGCGGTTTGGGACTACTAATCGGCTACTGGGCGTCACCGTGGCTTGCCGCATTCTCCGCCGGCGGACTGTCCTTAATGATGATGTTCGGTTTTGGGGTACGTATAAAGATCAAGGACAGTTTTTTGATGTCCTTCCCCGCCTTCTTCTACGCCGTACTGAACCTTTACCTATGCATTTACTACATTAGGCTGGCGAGTCAATAAGCACCTGTTGCCCTTGGGCCCTGTTTGACATGCCGGTTTTTTGCGACAGTAGGTTGGGCAAAGGAATCTTCCCCGTTCGTCGCTAATACCTACTTTTTTACAAGCCGTTTGCACTGTAAGCAATCAACAGAGACATGATCAGAAAAAGTGATGCTGGAAAGGACTTGATGAGCGGATCGCCAATTTTGAAATGTGCCGCAATTGAGCCCGACAAGAGAATCGCCAAACCTAAGGCAGCGGGAAGTTGCAAGGCAGCGTACCAAATACTAATGATCAGCAGCACAGAAAGAATAACTTTCAACGTTCCCACCACGTACACCGACCAGACCGGCATGCCGTAGACCTCAAATTCCTCGAAGATCGTGGTAGCATCGCCCCCGCGCCAACGGGTAGCCTTACTGTACTGGACCAGCCAGACGTTGAGAATACTGAGGCCAACGATGACCTTAAGGGCGATGATTACGTAATCCATTACTCTCTTGTTTTAATTCGGCTGCTAAAATCAACAGCGGGTTCTCGGTTGGCACAACAGCAAACAACTGCCTTCTGTTTACTTAGGCTTCTTTGTTTCGCCACTAGTTAACGTACCACATCCAGTAACAATCCTGATAATCAGTGAACATGTGAAACAGCAGCCCCACAGCAATAATACGGGTAGGTTTGAAGAAAACACCTATAAAGTATACGCCAATTGCATAGTAAGAATGCAGCGGATGAAACCCAACGCTACACCGATCAGGATCAAAAAAGGGGTCAGCCAATAAGTGATCCAAGTCCACCAGCATCGTAGCGACCATGATTAGCCACGCCATCTTCCAGTTTTTTCGAAAGAACAAGTAAGCGATCAGCCCCGGGACTAGGAAGTGGAGAGAATAGTGTGTTCCTATTTGTGTGTACGCTAAAATTTGGTTCAAACTTGATTCTTTTTGAAAAAATAATACTGCAAGACGTTCAAAAAACCATCATTCTTGCCAAGTAATTAACCCACCCCAAGTGCGACTACTTCATACTAAATCCCTTCGCTCAACGTACGACAGTATGAGATAAGTTCCAATTTTCAATTCTCTCTCGACGTTTAGTAACGGGCCATATTTTATCACTAGCTTGCGCAACTAAATAGTTTTTCGTGCAGATTATTAGGTCTTCTTATGTTTGGAGAGCATTTTTTTAATCGCAAAAACATTATCGATTTAGTTGTGTTATGTCTGAAACAAATTAAACAAATTATGCTAAAAAAATTGAGCAAAACAGACCTGATAATGCTGTCCCTAGCTTTCCTGAGCCTCATTTTCTCTGAAATAATGTGGTTTCGCGGAGAAGGTGAAGGAGCAATTTTCATGGGTCTGTGGGTACCCTCCATTCTTGGTTTCGCAATTTACCTGAAACTTCTAAAAATTGAAAACAAATGATGGACCTTATTCCGTATTTCGCAGGACTTGTCACGCTTCTGTTTGGAGTTGGCTTTTATTTTGGATTACAAGAATTCAAAAAGATAGAAGACAACTGAATTGACAGATATAACGCTGTTTTAGTATGGCTAAAGGTGCTTAAAGTTGTAGCAGAAATAAGCATAAGTACTTTAAAGAAAAGTAAAAACAAGCTTACGAAGCTACAGCTACACAAACAACTTCCGGCCCTACGCCTACTTGGAAACGTGTAAATACCTACATCAAATCCAAAAAGGCTTTAATCTCTTTACCCACATTGAAAAAGTTCGGGCTGACTCTAATATTTTCGGCCTGTAAGGTGACAAGAAAGTTCTCGTCCCTTAACTTCTCATAGAGCGCTTTAGTAACATCCAACGAACCCGTGTTGAAATGAACGATTGCAGTTCTTTCTTCGCGCTTTCTTGTTGGTGTTACTATGTTGTACCCCTTCTCTTCGAGTCCGTAAATCAGGCTGTCCGTATTTTCCAGCGCTTTCTCATAAATGTTTTTGATGCCAATACCCAACAGCAATTCAAGCCCTGCAGACCAAGCGTTGAAGAGCGCGTAAGCAATAGTGCCTGTCTCAAATTTTCTGGAATCTTCATGGAGCGAAAGGTCATCGTACCGTTTCTCAGCTGCATACATTCCCGGCAGTACTGGATCAATCATCGTCACGACTCTCTTGCTGACGTACAAGAACCCTGTTCCGTGTAGTCCGAGTAACCACTTGAAGCCGCAGCCTGCCATCACATCAATCTGGTCCTCTTCGACATTAATTGGAACCATGCCCGCCCCTTGTGCGGCATCCACTACGAATAGGGCGTTTTTTTCGTGTGCGATTTTACCAATGGCCGCAAGGTTTGGCCTAAAACCGCTGTTAAACCGCACGGCAGCAATGGCTACAACGCGGGTCTTGTCGTCGATTAATTTTCCGATGGCCTTTGGGTCGATGCTATTGTCCTCATTGACTTTTGCGAATCTAACCTCCACCCCTTTTTCCTGTAGCTGCAACCAGGGAAAGCTATTGTTCCAGTGCTCACGTTCCGGGACTACGATATTGTCGCCAGCTTTCAGATTTAAGCCTTGTGCCACGATTCCCAAACCAACACCCGTACTAGTCACTAAAGCATATTCTTCCGGCGCGCCCCCCAGTAGTCTTGACAGTAATACGCGGACATTTCTACGATCAAAGCTTTTTTTCCCAACGGGGTTTACTTCTGTTTTCAAATAATCCTGAAGCCTATCGTTTACTAAGGTATTCAGCGGGCACTGTGAGGCGCTGTTGAGGTAAACAGCCTCTTTTGTGACGGGAAATAGTGATCTTATTTGCTCTATACTCATGCAATGCTAATTTTTTATACTTTTGGTTAAGGACGACTATGACTTGAAAGTGCAGCTAAAAACTTGTCTGGTCTCTGTGCTGTGCGGCCAACGGGTATAGTACTTTGATTTCAGACGGGTCAGGGTCGATGGTGACCAAGGAGGGGATCATGGAGGTAAAAGCCACTTTAGAAACCCCGGCAGGAAGCGCTACAAAGGATAGGATGTGCCATCTAATACAAAAGCCACCTACTATTTTATGCTAGCGAAAGTTGTATCCACACTTCCTCGCTTTGAGGTACGAAACAGAAAACGAAGACCATATTGATAATCCCCAAAGTTACGAAAGATCGCTGGTGCCAACGCACTAAGGGACACCCTAAAAGCAATACTGTCTGCTATCGCCTACTTTGGAAGCAGTTCACTCGGGCGAGGGCCAAGGCGGCACGGCTCGAGGCGCAGCTCGCCCAGCAGCACCTGCTACTCAACCTGGTCAGAGTCTTCAACTGCCACTATCCGATTAGATGATGGCCTTCGTTATTTTTATCGTCATTCAAAGCGGCTCCCTACGTTACGTGGCGGTTACGGTAGGCTTTTATGTAGAATTAGTGGCGTGGGAGTACAAGGCAACGGTTAAGGAGGCCTCCTGCCACAACGTCCCCCTATTGGGTGTCGATATGGCCGTACTGGGCATGAGAAGTTCAATCGAGTTGGACCGGACCGAAACAGCCGCTTTTAGCGGGCGGGAGGCCAGTGTCCCAGCGCGGCCGCTGAAGTCCCCGTGGGTGAACGATGTCACCCACGTAATGATGGATGTCGTCAAAGACATCTTCGGGCAGTACGCAGCTTTAAGAGGCGTAGGGTAAAGACCGCTTTCTACGCATCTTCACCATTGTATCGCAGAGCGATCGTATGGATAGTTATTGGGATAAACTGACCCCGCGGACTTACGGGACAAGATTGCTTTCTACCGGCGCGACTAGCTACACCTATGCTTACGACAGATTCGCCATGTCTGCCAAAACAAGTCTTGCAAAGCAATTCGGTCGGGAGTTAAAACGTGCAGAGTGATACTACATCAGACTGCGCATCCTGCTCATAAAATATGACGTTTATTATATTTATTAAATAATAATTCACACCGCGCGCGAGCGCGGGCGCGCACATGGGCGCGCAGGAATATACAATTTATTTGTTAAAAAAATATTAGTTGCATTATAAATCACCTATATCATTAACAATCAACAGGATATGCATTAAAATACGTCTAAATTGCAGTGTTTTACACTTGATAATTCGGATGTAACCTATATCTTATCTTACCTTTGCATCTTTGAAAGATAGTTTTTAATTAATAACTTAATACCAAATCGAATGGAAATGATTAAAAAAATACAAGAAAAATCTTACATAAAGCAAAGCAGTGCCAGATTTCACATCATTTTATTAATGATGTTTTTCGGGACTTTTTTGTTCGCTCAAACTACCATCACAGGAACGGTGGCGGATGCCAACTCTGGTGAAAGTCTAATTGGTGCAAATGTGTACCTAAAGAGTGATCCATCGAAAGGTACTGTTACCGATTTTGATGGTGCTTACAAGCTCACAGTACCTGATGCTTCAGAAGCTCTGGTCTTCTCTTACATTGGTTACGGGTTACAGAAAATAACCATCAATGGAAAGACCATAATCGATGTCATGATGAGTGAATCGATTAACATGGAAGAAGTTGTCGTAACTGGACTGAGCATTAGCCGTGATAAAAAATCACTGGGTTATTCTGTACAGAAAATAGACGGGAAATCAGTTTCGGATGTAAAAACCACCAACATTTCTAACGCTTTAGCTGGTAAAGTAGCTGGCGTTTTTGTTACGGGAAGTGGTAACGGTCCAACGGCTTCCGCAAATGTGACTATCCGTGGAGAGTCTTCGCTTTCGGGCAGAAGCCAAGCCTTATTTGTAGTGAACGGTATTCCAATTACCAACGGCTTATACAGCCCTGGAGACGGGCTGAATGGTTCAACTACCATTGATTTTGGCAACTCTTCCCAAGTCGTTAACCCCGATGATATTGCCTCAATTTCAGTTTTAAAGGGTCCTGCGGCTTCTGCATTATACGGTTCCCGCGCCGCGAATGGTGTGATTTTGATCACCACGAAAACGGGTAAGAACGCCAGTGAAAAAGGTTGGCAGGTTAGTTTAAACTCAACAACTAATTTTGAAACAATTTTAAAGTTACCAGATTTTCAGAATGAATATGGTGCTGGAGGTAATGGCCAGTACAGCTATCAAAATGGTAGTACATATACCGGAAACTCTTATGATGCTTTTGGCGAAAACTGGGGCCCTCGTTTAAACGGAACACCCCTTAAACAATGGGATTCTGAAGGTGAACCGGTACCGTTTACGGCTTCGCCAAACAACGTTCGTGATTTCTTTCGAACAGGCATTACTTCTAACAACAATCTGTCGATAGCGAATGCGACTGAAAATGGCGATTTCCGGTTATCCTATACGAATGTTAGTCGCCGGGGTGTTGTTCCAAATACCAACTTGGGTAGGAATACTTTTTACGCAAGTATGGGACAAAAATTAATGAATGACAAACTAGATATTCGGGTTAATGCGATGTACGTGAACAGCAGTTCGGACAATGTCCCGAATGCTGGTTATGATGAATCTTCGTCTATAATGTATGGTTGGTTGTGGTATCCCCGTCAGGTTGATATTAATGACATGCGACAGTACTGGGAACCAGGACAAGAAGGTATACAGCAGCGTTACCCAGAAGAGTTGTGGGTTAATAATCCGTGGTTAATCGTGAACGAGAACACCAATTCTTTTCAGGAAAATCGTATTATAGGTAATGCCAAAGTTTCTTATAATATTACGCCAAACTTTTCTTTTCGTTACCGTTTTGGTACAGACGTTAAAGACGAGCAACGTCAATATCGCCGAGCACCTTCTACAAAGGCAGTCTTAAATGGTTCCTACCGTGAAGACGAATTGTCATTCACAGAAACGAACAATGAGTTTTTACTTTCGTGGAATACCGACCGTTTGGATGGTGCAAAATTTCAAGTTGATTTAAAGGCAGGTGCTAATATCATGCGTCAGCGTTCCAACTTTTTATTTGCGAATAATCCACAACTGTTACTACAAGGTACAGACCCAAGTATTTATAGCTTAACCAATAATCGTTCTAACGTATTGGTTGAGAACCCAAGAGCGGAGAAAGGGATCAATAGTGTTTTTGGTTTAGCAACACTAGGGTATGACAACTTTTTATACCTTGACGTAACGGGGCGGAATGATGTCTCAAGTACTTTACCAACGGCGAATAATTCATACTTTTATCCATCGGCTTCGTTCAGTGCGGTAATTTCTGAGAAATTAAATCTAAGTACAAACTCGCCTTTATCGTTCTTAAAGGCACGTGTAGCTTACGCTGAAGTTGGTAGCGATACAGATCCTTATTTACTAAACAATTACTATACACCAGAGGCATTGTTTGGGCCAAATTCAGCTTTTGGCGTTAATTCTTTAGCTGGAAATACTGACTTACGTCCTGAGCGGACGACTTCTTTCGAAGTAGGACTTGATGTTCGCTTCTTGAATAACCGTCTCCGCTTAGATGCGACGTACTACTCGATGTTGTCGAAAGACCAAATTATACTATTGCCCGTTGCAACAACTTCAGGTAGAAATACAAGACTGACGAATGCTGGTGAGATCAGTAATAAGGGTATAGAAGTGGCCCTTTCTGCAACTCCAATTAGCAGCCAGAATGGCTTGAACTGGGATATTACCCTGAACTTAGGGCATAACCGTGCGATCGTTGAATCACTACCAGAAGGCATCGAAGACAACTACCCAATGGTTGCAAATATGTTCCCAAATGATGGTGGAACATCAGGTTTAGACTTGGTTGCTGTTGAAGGCGAATTGTTAGGGCAATTACGCGGATTAACTTTTGTTCGTGACGAAAACAATAATATTGTTCACGAAGATGGTTTACCGCTAACCTCGGAAGAGAAATCAACCGTTGGTTCTTATCAGCCTGATCTACGAGCTGGTGTATATAATACTGTCACTTACAGAAACCTATCGCTTGGTTTCCTATTCGATGGTTCTTTTGGTGGAAAGATATATTCTCGTACCCACGCTCTGATGAACACAAGTGGTTCAATTACCAATAATGACGACCCGAATTTATCGCTATCAACCTTAGATGGTCGTGAGACTTATGATATTTCTTATGACGCCGGTGGCGAACCTGTCTTCGATTTAGTAGACGCAGGTGGTGTTGTTGGTCCTGGTGTTGATATTGACGGTGGCGAGAATGCAACGGCAGTTTCAACTCGTGATTATTTTTACGCTTATTACGGAAATGGTTTCCGTCGTGACAATATCGAATCAGCATTATTTGATGCAACGTACGTCAAATTACGTGAGGTACGCTTAGCGTATCAATTCAACGAAAGAGGGTTGAGTAACTTAGGCCTCGAAGGGTTAAGTGTTGCCTTAGTCGGCCGCAACTTATTATTATTTACGGAAGTACCATCAATCGATCCGGAGACATTTTCTATTCGTGGCGGTCGGTTTGTTAATGGCTTTGAAAGTACACAGTTGCCATCTACTCGTAGCTTTGGTATTTCACTGAATGCCACTTTTTAAGTTCCGAAATATAAGATTTGAGTTCTAACGCTAACTACGCCTTATTAAAAGCATGTTTAGCGTTAGAACTCAGGTCCTTCTCATTACTATAAGTTTTAAAATTAAAAAAAATGAAGAGTACTATATTAAAAATATTTATCCTAATCGTAGGTTTCACTTTTGCATCTTGTGAAAAAATAGAACTTTTAAATGAAAATCCCAATGAGCCAAGTGTAGTAAACTCAAGTGTTCTGATGACCTCTGGCATGAGAACGATGGTAAATTCTTCAGTTAATCAATCATTTCTGTTAGGAAATAATGCGGCTCAATTAACCGCAAAGACGCTGAGGACTGAGGTCGATGTTTATAACTGGAATGCGTTTCCAGTGGTCTGGGACGAAATGTACACGGGATTGAGAAACGTCATCGAAGCAGAGCAGTTGGCAGAAAGCAATGGCAACGAGAAGATGCAAGGCGCTACTATCGTGATGAAGTCTTGGGCATTTTCCGTTTTGACCAATGCTTATGGAGACATTCCCTATTCAGAGTCCATTACTGGAGTCATGAGTGGCAACTTTACACCTGCCTATGATGCTCAGTCTGAGATTTACAATGGTGCGAATGGTCTGCTAGCAGAATTAGAACGAGCAGTAACCCTCTTGAACGGATCAGGATCAGTCAGCGGCGACATTATTTTTAATAATGATGCGACAAAATGGGTAAAATTTGCCAATTCATTACGTTTACGCTTGTTGATACACTTATCAAATAAGCAAGACGTTGCTGCAGAAATTGCCACTTTAGTTAATTCAGATTTGCTGGCAAGTAATAACGATAATGCTGCGGTGACTTACACGGGGAATTTTCCAAACGAGTTTCCGTTACTGCCTTTAAAAACCGGTGATTTTGATGCTGTCGTATTAGGAACGATTGCTTATGATGTGATGACAGGTTATAATGATCCTCGATTAATCCGTTATGCCCGTCCGAATGATGGTGATTATACTAACGTTGCATCAACCAACTTTTCAGGTGCTACTAATGGTTCAGAAAGTCCTGTTGCGTGTCCCAAAAACGGTTCGCGGCTAGGTTCTGCTTACTATGATTATCCTGGCCAAACAAGAGCTACAACGTTAGGGGTTGATCGTGCGAAATCTGTTTTGATGACTTATGCGGAAGTTGAGTTTTTATTAGCGGAAGCTGCTTTAAAAGGCTACACATCAGGAAGTACTGAAGACCATTACAAAGCTGGTATTCAGGCTTCGATGAGCTACCACCAAGTGGATCTAGCGACATTTGGATATACTGATTTCAATAATTACTATAATACTTCAGGGGTAGCTTATGATGAAGCCATAGACGTATGGGAACAAAAATGGTTAGCACTATTTTTCCATGGTTTAGAGCCCTACTTTGAAGTACGTCGTTGGTTGGCAGAGAGCAATAATGATTTTGATGCCATTCGATTTTTGCAACCAACTTGCCAAAATACGAATAATGACTTATTACCTACCCGATTTTTGTATCCTGGAGAAGAGCAAAGTTTGAACAACGAGAACTATCAAATGGCTATTGATCAATTAGGAGGCACCAACGGGTTTAACGCAAAAATGTGGCTATTAGATTTTTAATCTAATATGAGCTTTTAAGTACTCGGGCAGAGTCAACCGTACCCTTCTGTCCGAGTACTTAAATTCCCTTAGGCTTTCACTAATTTAGTGAAAGCCTAAGGGCTTTAACGTTCACCCCCCTCTCTAAATAGAAGTTTTTGGTAATGAATACCTCTACTTCTATATCTAGTGTGGCAAAGTACTGGTGTTCGTGGAAAGGTTTAACCTGTTAAGAATTAGTTACCCTAACGGGATTAATTTTTTTTTAAATGACATATAACCAAATAATTTACTTGATTACAATAGGTTGCTCAGGACCTATTGTATTCTTTTTCGTCAAAAAACAATTGAAAGCGGTTGAAAAGAGACGAAAAGAAAGTCTAGAGAACCGAAGAAACATTGGACCGATAACGACCGTATCGCCAAATAACAGATCCATTAAAGAAGGAGGAGTTGAAAGTATCGAAGCACGATTTTCAATAATCGAAACGATTATAATCGCTTTTCTAAGTTTTTTATGGGTTAGTTTTTTGGTGATTCCTTTTTTGAATTTGATTCCTGCGACTTTGGTATCTGTTGTCTTAGGGTCTTCCGCGGTTATTTCGGGTATTGCTGCACGACCAATTATCGAAAACTTTATGGCTGGTGTGGTTATCACCTTTAATAAGCCCTTTAGGATTGGTGATACGGTAGTCATTAACGAACAATATGGCACCATTGAAGACATTACCACAACGCACACTATTTTAAAAATTTGGGATTGCCGGCGTTTGGTCATTCCAAACAGTACGATGATCACTAAAGAATTTGTAAACTACACCATTACCGATAGTTATATCTGGAAAAAGGTAGGATTTAAGGTCGCCTATAATACAGATCTGGTGCATCTAAAATCGCTATCAATTAACATCGCTTCAAGTAGTCCACACTTCCTAGGCAATGAGCCTCCAAAATTTTGGGTAATGAATTTAGAAGATAATCATTACAAATGTTGGGTTGCTGCGTGGAGCGATAGTCCTGCTAAAGCGTGGGAATTAGGAAATGACATTAGAAGTGCACTAATCAACGCCTTTCAACGGCACGGAATTCAAACGCACGGGCATATTATCACTAACGAAGATGACTTTATTAAAAACATAACAAAATGAGCAATAAAACAAATAAATATTTTGATATATATCCACCTGTATTTTATCCTTCTTCCATCATCATCGTCTTGTTTATTATCCTGACACTGGTTATTGGAAAACCAATGGAACAGGTTTTTTCTAATCTCCAATCTGGAATCACAACAAATGCAGGTTGGTTACTAGTTCTCGTCGTAAATATTTTTTTGGCGCTTGCCCTATATTTTTCTATCAGTAAGATAGGTAGAATACGTTTAGGTGGTAAAGATGCAGAACCTGAATTTTCAACTTTCGGCTGGTTTTCAATGCTATTTAGCGCAGGCTTAGGTATTGGTTTACTGTTTTATGGTGTTGGTGAACCGATGATGCACTTTTCTAATTCAGTCATAAATGAAGCTCCTGGCACAGCCGAAGCGGCAAAAACTGCCATGAAATACACCTTTCTGCATTACGGCCTACACGCCTGGGCGATTTATGCAGTTTTGGGTGTTGCCCTAGCCTTTTTTGCTTTTAATAAGGGCTTACCATTAACCTTACGCTCCGTTTTTTACCCCCTTTTGGGTGATAAGATCAACGGGCGGATCGGCGATGTTATTGACATAATAGCAGTTGTCGCGACACTTTTTGGATTAGCTACATCACTAGGCTTAGGTGTTGGACAAATATCAGCTGGCTTAAATTATTTATTTGGTACAGATGACACGGCAATTTTTCAAGTCTTTCTAATTGCTGTGATCACGGGAGCAGCAACCGTCTCGGTCGTTTTAGGATTAGACAAAGGCGTACGCGTTTTGAGTGAGTTCAACATGCGTTTAGCAATTATATTTCTAGTCTCAATGTTAATCTTGGGTCCAACGGTCTATTTGCTTGATAGCTTCATTCAAAATGTCGGTCTTTACTTTCAAAATGTGATCGGACTCGGAGTATTAACTGAAGTATATGAAGGCACGACCTGGCAGCACGATTGGACAATTTTTTATTGGGCTTGGTGGATCGCCTGGTCGCCTTTTGTGGCCATGTTCATCGCACGAGTATCCAAAGGGCGGACAATTCGAGAGTTCTTTTTAGGAGTAATGCTAGTCCCCTCATTATTAACTTTTTTGTGGATGAGCGTTTTCGGTGGCTCTGGTATTTTTTTAGAATTACAACAAGGCATCAATATTTCAGATGCTGTCAATGAAAACATTGCAACGGCCCTGTTTGTCATGTTAGAAGAGTATCCCTATAGTGTACTGACTAGCTTTTTAGGCATTGTCTTAGTGACGAGTTTTTTCGTTACTTCGTCAGACTCCGGCTCGCTGGTCATTGACAGTATTACGGCAGGCGGAAAGTTAGATGCACCAGTTGGACAACGGATTTTCTGGGCATTTACAGAAGGAGCAGTTGCGGCAACTTTGCTTTTAGGCGGCGGTTTGAAAGCCTTGCAAACTGCCTCTATTGTGTCGGGTTTACCATTTGCAATTATTCTAATCGTGATGTGTTTTTCGTTGGTAAAAGGGCTACATGAAGAAGTAGAAGCTATGGAAAAAGAGGAAAAAGCTATAGAGCGAACCTCTTATCAAAGCATTATTACCGATTTGATTAATAAAAGAAAAGAAAAATAATATGTTATTCAAAAAAATATTGGTAGCCTTAGACCTAACAGAAATAGACGATTTCCTACTTCGCTATGTCTTGTTCTTGGTTGAAAAGTTCAAAACAGAAAAGGTTTGGTTTGTCCATAACATTAAAAGGTACGATTTACCCGAATCAATAGATGACCTTTTAGTCGAAATCGGCAAACCATTAGAACAACTAATAACGGAAGAGCTACAAGAGAAGGTGGGAAGCGTATTTAGCAATAGCAGCGTGGAGCCATCTGTTTTGGTCAAATATTCGGACTCAACCTCACATACACTAAGAAATATTGCGGAAAACCTCGAGGTGGACACCCTAGTTATGGGCAAGAAAAATGCCCTTAAAGGAACGGGAATTCAAGTGGGTAAAATACTACGGTCAACAAAACAATCGATCTTGTTAGTACCTGATTGTCAAGTTGACGACATGACTGACCTGGTCGTCCCTATTGACTTTTCAGAACACTCTAAGAATCTGTTAAATATTGCACAAGAGATTGCAAATACCGTAACTGCTAACTTACAACCAGCTCATGTCTACCAGTTACCTCGTTGGTTTTTTCCTTACATAGCCGAAGAAAAAGCGAACATATCGTTGTTAACGGCCGCCGAAAAATCGTACCAAAAACTTATGGCCTCAACAAACTTAGAAGGTCTGGAGTGTGTCTATCTTCATGGAAAAGATAAAGGTACCGCAAAGACGATTCAGGCGTATGCGGTTAAACAAAAATCTAATCTTATAGTATTAGGCTCAAAAGGTAAAAATAGAATTACAGGTCTTCAATTAGGAAGCGTCGCTGAGAAGTTCAGCCAATTAGACTGGCATATTCCTGTTTTGTTTGTTCGGTGATCTTTATTTTCATATTTCTATCGCAGTGGTTTCTGTTCTATGGTGGCGCCGTAAAATGGGGTAATAACGTAAGACTGACAACGGCGTCCCTCACCGTACCAACCTTCCCCCCAGATGATTCAACCCACTGTCCCCCGGTGTAAGTTGGCGCTGATTAAAGTCAAACCCGGTACAATAGCTGGTACTGCATAGAAAAGAGCCGCCCTTAATAACCGACTCCTTGGTAGCCGTCTTTTGCGTGGCGGTCCACTCCCAAACATTACCGCTAATGTCGTAGAGGCCATTAGCGGCGGGAGGAAAGGATTTTACGGGCGCGATGCCGGGGAACCCGTCGAGCACATTGTCTGCGTAAGGAAAAGGACCTTGCCACCAGTTGCCGGGATATTTGCCGTTGGGGACCATCTCTTTGCCCCAGGGGAAGTTAGGGTACTGCCCGCTCTGGCTGGCCGCCCAGGTCCATTCTTTTTCGGTAGGAAGGCGTTTGCCGGCCCAGTCGGCGTAGGCGTTTACGTCGCGCAAGGAGAGTTGGGTGGCGGGATGGTTAGGGGCAGCGGCGCTAGAGTCGGGGCCGAGAGGGAAGCGCCAAGTTGCACCCTCTACCGGGAGCCACCTGAGGCTATCGGTACTAAATACGCCGGACCAACCGAAGTCTTCGGCTTCGGTGACGTAGCTGATTTCTTCCACAAAGGCTCCGAAAGCAGCGGTGGTTAGTTCGGTTGCGTCCATCAAGAAGCCAGGCTGATCGGCTCCGTCACCGGCGATCCAGACCATACCTTCGGGGATATCCGTTGGTGGCTGTTCCTGCACTGCTCCTTCGCAAGCGGTCATTGCACCTGCGGCCGCGCCCAACATGATGCACAATGCGGTACTCTTCAGACTGTATATAATGGTCTCCATGCGGTAAAGTTACTTCACGCAATACTGCTAAAAGAGAAAGGGTTGGCGTACCATCTAAGCCCGGAGAACTATTCAATAGCGAGAGCAGGACGCAAGGCAATGACCAACATAAATATTACAAAAACTAAATTAATCCTACAATTTATTTGTATAAATAATACAATTCCGTATATTACCAATAAAAAAAACAGAGGCGCCAAATTTAACTTAATCAACCCGCGCACATACCTACTTTTCGATTTTCGATTTTTTCACCCTTCACCATTACCAAATGCTAAGATTTTTATCTCTGGCGGCTGTATGCCTCCTTCTCTCCACTACTGCCTTTGCTCAGAGTCAGTACTACTTCGCTGACCAGCAAAAAGTAGACCTCTCCCCCACCACCATGCAGTTCGTGGTCACCGCCAACGAAAGTGCTACGTTACAAAGCGTCAGAATCGACGACATCAAGAAATACGAAAGCTGGCCGTACAAAACCTACGCCATCCTGGAAACCACCAGTGCCATGACGGCCGACGAGGTAATCGTCAGCCTCGGCTTCGACACCGACGAGGTGCAAGTAAGCACCGCCTTCTCCCTGGACGACGGCTTCGTCATCTACCCCACCCGCAAGATAGCCTTCAAAGCTGGCGATAAGAACGACATCGCCGCTATCCAACAAATCCTCGGCCAGTATGACATGAAGGCCATCGAGAAAAAATACGGCACCTACCGCGTTGAGCTCAACGAACTGGCGCAGGTATTCGACGCTTCCAACGCCCTCGAAGCAAGCGGCCTGGTGGAGTTCGCTCATCCCGACTTCTACGCTCCGATCGAGCGTTTCCAGATCAACGATCCACTCTTCGGCGATCAGTTCCAGATGCACAACACTGGCCAGACGATCGATGGTGTTGCTGGCGCTAACGACGCCGACTGTAACGCCCTGGAAGCCTGGGACCTTACCCTCGGCTCCTCCTCTATCACCGTTGCGGTAATTGACGATGGCCTCGAGAACCACGAGGACCTCGCTACTGCCGGTGGGGCTAGCCGCTACACGGATGGCTTCAGTCCGGTAAACAACGGCAACGGAGACGCCGTCAGTGGCGGCGCCCACGGTGTCAGTTGTGCCGGCTCCATCGCCGCCAGCCACAACAACATTGGCGTCCGTGGTGTCGCTCCCCTCGTTAACCTCATCTCCGTCAATATCTTCGTCGGTGGAGAATCCAGCCAGGACCTAGCCGACGCCATCAGCTGGGCTAAGAACAACGGCGCAGACGTGATGAGCAACTCCTGGGGCTTCGGTTCCTGCACCTATAGCCTCAACGTACTCGATAATGCCCTGGCCGACGCCAACGCGAACGGCCGTGGCGGCCTCGGTTGCGTGATTACCTTCGCCTCCGGCAACGATTACAACAGCTGCGTGAGCTACCCCGGTGACAATGTGAGTGTAATAGGTGTTGGTGCCATCGCCAATACCGGCGTACGTTCCTCGTACTCCAACTACGGCCCCGCGCTCGACATCGTAGCGCCATCCAACAACGTGGGCGGCCCCGGTGCCGGCGTACGCACAACGGACCGCATGGGCTCCAACGGCTATAACAACTCTAACTACACCAACACCTTCGGTGGTACGTCTTCAGCTACTCCGGTAGTTTCCGGCGTAGCGGCATTACTGCTCGGGTTCAACCCAAGCCTTACTTCCGACCAAGTAAAGAACATCCTGTACTCAACCGCCATTGACATGGGTTCCAGCGGCTACGATACCCAGTACGGTAACGGTCGCGTAAACGCCCTCGCCGCCATCAAGGCTGCTGGTGGCACCGGCGGTCCTACCTGCTCCGACGGCATCCAGAACGGCCAGGAAACGGGCGTTGACTGTGGCGGCCCCACTTGTCCAACCTGTCCTCCAGTAAGCTGTAACGGCACCGACGTAACCCTGAGTATCACCCTCGATAACTACCCCGAGGAAACCAGCTGGACGCTGACCAATGACGCTGGCGCTACGGTAGAATCAGGCGGCACCTACGGCGGCGAGGCCGACGGAAGTACGATCACTTTCGACTTCTGCCTCGTCAACGATTGCTACACCTTCACAATACTCGACGCTTACGGCGACGGCATATGCTGTAGCTACGGCAACGGTTCTTACAGCCTTACGCAGGGCGGTACTACGCTGGCTTCCGGCGGTACTTTCGGTGCCGCCGAAGCAACCGACTTCTGCATCGGCGGCGCGGGCGCAGACACTACTCCGCCCTCTACCCCCAAAAACGTTTTGGTAAGTAACGAAGCTGAAACCAGCGTTTTGCTTAATTGGAGTGCTTCCAGCGACAACGTTGGCGTTACGGGATACAGTATTTCCATTGACGGCGCGCTCGCAGGTACAATAACCGGCACTTCGGCAACGATCAACGGCTTAACTGCCTGTACGACCTACAGTTTCTCCGTCTCTGCTTTCGACGCGGCCGGGAATACTTCAGGCACCGGCTCCGCAAACGGAACCACCATTGGATGCCCTGTTAACGACACGACTCCCCCCAGCAACCCGAACAGCGTTTCGGTCAGTAACGAAGCTGAAACCAGCCTTTCATTAAGTTGGAGTGCTTCCAGCGACAACGTTGGCGTAACCGGCTACACTATTTTTGTTGACGGCGCGAACGCAGGCACAATAACCGGCACTTCGGCAACGATCAACGGCTTAACTGCCTGTACGACCTACAGTTTCTCCGTCTCTGCTTTCGACGCGGCCGGGAATACTTCAGGCACCGGCTCTGCATCCGGAACCACTACCGGATGTACCGGCGGCGGCGACCCCGTTGCCATCGACGGCGCCTACTTCGAAACCGGCCTCAACGGCTGGACGGACGGCGGCAGCGATTGCTTCCGTTATAACGGCCAGTACAGCTACGAAGGTAACCGCTCCATGCGCCTGCGCGACAACAGCGGTAGAGCTTCATCCATGACCAAAGGTTTCAACCTCAGCGGGCTCAACAACGTAGAGATCACCTTTATCTTCTACCCCAGAAGCATGGAGAACAACGAGGACTTCTGGGTACGCTACAACGATGGTAGCGGCTGGCAGACGGTTGCGGCCTACGCAGCGGGCAGCAGCTTTACCAACGGTAGCTTCTACTCCGCCACCGTCGTCCTCTCCGCAGCAGACTATAGCCTGAACGCCAACAGCAAGTTCCGTATCCAGTGTGATGCCAGTGGTAACGGCGACCAGGTCTACATTGATGCCGTGGTACTAACGGGTAACGTGGCCGCCACCGCCGGCCCCACGAACCTGGAAGAACTGCCGACCCTCAGCCTCTTCGACGCAGGCAACGAAGGTGAGCAAGACGTTCAGATCACTCCGAATCCCGCCAGTGAGATGATCACGGTACGTGCATTCGACCCCATACTTGAGATCAGCATCCTGAGCATCGATGGTAAGCAGCTGATGCACCGCACCTTCGACGGTGTAGAGCAGGCGACCCTCCGCGTTGCGAATCTACCCACCGGTGTGTACATAGTCAGCGTACTCACCGATGAGGAGCGTAATGCTGAACGCGTGATTATCCGACGGTAATTAGCTTTTAGAATTTAGCAATAAGGCTACCGCAAATTACTGCGGTAGCCTTATTCTTTTGTACTGCGTTCCTTACTACTGGCTAGCCAGCTCATTAACGGCACCCCACATCCCCTCAAAGTCAGCATAACCCCGGGCGATGGCATGGAGCTTTTCCCCGTTGCGAAAAATTACCGTCGGGTAGCCGGTAACCCCCCATTGCCGATTGGTCTGAAAGTCGCGCAAAGTCTCAGCTTTAATGGCTTCACTATGAAAAAGCTCTGAGAAGCGCTGAAAGTCTAACCCGGTTTCCTCACAGATCGGTCCGTAAAAGCTAGTTTCCGCAGGGTCGTTGTTCCTTACGTAGAAGTGGTGCTGGGTCAATTCGAAGAAGCGTCCTTCCACCTCCGGGTTCATCGTCCGGGCGGCGATAACGGCGCGACAGCTTGGTTCCGTATTGTATTGAAAATGCTCGCGCTTCAGAAGATCATATCCGAAGGGCTGACCGCTACGCTTGGTCACTTCTGCCCAGTGGTGGCGGAGGAAGCCTCTGAACTTCTCCGTCCACTCCTCCGAATCATCAGGCCGCAAACCGCCAAGTACGATCCGGTAAGCAATGCCGTTGGCCTCGGCAGCGCGCTCCAGCCGGTTGAGTTCAGGAGATATCCCCCAGCACCAGGAACACATCGGGTCTCCAACATAAATGATCTCCTGATCACCAGACAAACTAACGGTGGTGTTTGTCTCCGCAATGGGAGCAGGGGTACAGAGACCCGTTACAGGATCACAAAGAGAGCCGGGAGGAGTAGTCATTGTTTGAAAACTTACGGACAGGATAAATACCGTGGCCAAGATTAGAAGTATACAATATGTACCTGCCCCAACCAAGGTGGGGTATTTTAGTTGAGACGCTTATTGTAAAACTCAAGCGTTCTTCGGAATGATGACCTCTATAAAGGTTCCCTTTTCCTGGTTTTTAGCAAATGTCAATTTCCCTCCAATGGCTGAAACCCTTTCCTGCATTGTTCTTAGCCCTAAGCTCTTTGACTTCTCGGTTGCGTACGCAAGGTCAAAGCCCTTGCCGTTATCCTGAATCGAGATCGTGATCTTATCCACGGCGGATTGGAGTACGAATTTAGCGGCGGTTGCCTCCGCATGTTTGACGATATTATTTACCGATATAACTTCTCGTATATCCAGTTTCCTCCGCAAGCGCCATGCTTTTTAAATAGTATTCCAGCGCCTTATCAACATCACCGAGGGTCTCCGCGATTCGCCCCAGGTCATTGTAGGAAGTCACAATGCCATTTTTGTTAAATTCTCCTTGATTGCTTTTAGAGTTCTCGTAACTCCTCGTACTGTTCTGGCTCGAAGCAAAAGTTCCGCCTAAATTTAGTAACTCAGCCTAAAGCAACCTGAAGAACTCGGCCCCGTTCCGAAAGCTTTCGGGACAACAAAACGGTATTCTAACCAACTATAAACGCAAAAAGCCACCCCCGAAGGAGTGGCTCTTTAGCGGTCTGGACGGGACTACAAACGCGGTCCGGTATTAGTATTAAGATTAAATATATTTGAAGCCCTAATACCTAATAAACATTAGGTTTTAGGGCTTTTTTGTTATGGTACAGACAAGTCCTACTGACAATTGCAATGACAATTACATTACCTTTACTACTGCAAAATGACAATAGGAATGACAAAGAGGCCACTAAAAGTAAATTTCAACTTGTCCAATGTTAGGGGCGATTCTGCAACGGTAGTCCTGACCGCAACTGTAAACGGAGAGCGGGCAAGATTTAGCCCTGGGATTGTCATCAACCCTATCTACTGGGACAAGAAAAAAGGTAAACTAGACAGCCGCGTTAATCTAGACAGGACACACCCTAAAGGCGTGAACGAAGTATTACAAAGTTGGAAGGAGTACGCACAAGCCGTCTACGCGGAGAACGAGAACATCACTAAAAGCGACTTTATCAAAGTGCTTAAGGAGAGGATAGCTGGTAAAACGATCGACAAGAGTAATTCGGTAAAAAGTACTTTAGATGGTTTCGCTGCTGACTATGCCGCCGAAAGAAAAGCTAGTGCGGCTAGCCCCCGTGATTTTGATAACCTATCTACAACGGCCCGTTATTTAGCCCGCTTTGCTGAAGCCAAAGGAAAATCTATCTACTGGCGAAACGTAGACAGAAGTTTTGCATGGCAGTTTAAGCGTTTCTTAGAGGGGCAAGTTTTTAATTTAAGCCAGAACCAAGTAAGTAACATTTTTAGCCGCCTTCGCCACATCATTCGCGCCGCTGGTTCTGGTGTCGGCAACAAAGGTTATCATTCTAACCAAGCGCACGAACTACCTGACTTCAGAATAGGCCGAGAAGATAGCTATAAGCACTACCTAAATTTTGAAGAATTGGATAGAATGTTATCTACTGACTTTTCCGACGCGTCGAGCCTCGAAGAAGTTAGGGATATGTTTGTTTTAAGCTGTTTTACTGGCTTGAGATTATCCGATGCAAAAACCCTGAACCGTGACAACCTACACATTACATCGTCCGGAAAAGAGCAAATAAAAATCTACTGTACTAAGCCAAAGCGTTACGTAAACATCCCACTACTTCCCAAAGCGAAGCAAATACTAGAGAAGTATAATTGGGTGCTATGCTATTATGCGGATCCTGTTTATAACAGAAAGATAAAAGAGGTTGCCGCTCGCGCTGGTATTGATACGCCGGGAGAGCACACGCAGACTAGAGCGGGAAAGAAAACTACCGCCACCTTCGCGAAATGGGAAAAGGTTTGTAGCCACGATGCCCGCCGTTCGTTTGCTACAAACTTTTACGAAATGGGATTGTCCGCGTCGCTACTAATGCAAATCACGGGACACAGTAGAGAGCAGATGTTTTTTAACTACATATGTACTTCACCCGAAAAATCCGCTGAACTTATGGCGAAAGAAATTGATAGAATTAACCTCAACAAATAACCCGGCCACCTGGCCACCAATCCTACCCAATGCGATCAATTGAAACCAGAATTAAGGAAGTACGCGCAGACCGCGAAAGTGGCGAGCGTATGCTGTCCCGCGTAGACGAGATACTTACCCGACTTGAAGAAGATAATGCCTTCTTAATTTCAATTCAAAAAGAAATCATAGAGATGAAAGAACTAGCAAGTAAGCTAGAAGCGAAGCACCAACTATAAAAAACCCCGGCACCGCTGATAAACCTGTGAGAAGGAAGCGGACCGGGGTATTCAGTCAAAAACTAAACAGAGCAAAGATGAGACTTTTAAAGTCAACGCCTAAAGACCGGGCATTTTACAACGAACACGGTTCTAATCTTGGAGCCTATTACACCATCGCTAATATTGGCCAGGGCTTATCTGCTGCCTCCCTTGCCTTAGCTGTTTTCAGCCTCCTATCCGATGCAATCGAAGGCCGTGGCTTGAGCGTAGCAAGCGGAGGAATAATTGCCGCCGCCGTCCTAATCGGTATCTTCATCGAACTAGCAAACCGGAAGTTGGCCCGCCCGTCGATCAGGCCGTGGGTAGTTAAAGACCAGTTTGCAGACAACGACGAAAAGTGCAAGCGTCACAAGCTGGTAACGCGC
>Ga0306864_1000054_pt1 | contig 51189 bp, 41 predicted proteins | sample AntRauTorckE5430_FD_190448 | JGI IMG/M metagenome (GOLD analysis project Ga0306864, IMG submission 190448) | Saline lake microbial communities from Rauer Islands, Antarctica - Metagenome Torckler E5 #430 (v2) (version 2) | ecosystem: Environmental > Aquatic > Non-marine Saline and Alkaline >...
GAGATAATTTGTTCTTCAATGGTACCTTCGGAGACGAAGCGGTAGACGGTGACTGGGCGCTGCTGACCGATGCGGTGCGCACGGTCGCTGGCCTGGTCTTCAGCTGCTGGATTCCACCAGGGATCGAGGTGAAGAACGTAGTCAGCTTCGGTGAGGTTGAGGCCCGTGCCACCAGCCTTCAGGCTGATCAGGAATACGTCGCCCTCGCCGGCTTGGAAGGCGTTGACGGACTCTGTTCGCTTCTTACCGGGCGTGCTTCCATCGAGGTACTGGTAGGAAATATCCTGGCCTTTTACCCAGTTTTCTACGATTTTCAGGTGCTTCACGAACTGGGAAAATATGAGGGCTTTGTGGCCCCCTTCCAAAATTCCGAGGAGGGTTTCGCCAACTAGCTCGAGCTTGGCGCTACCGATCTTTGAGCTTGGCCGGACCAGCCGTGGGTGGCAGGCCGCTTGGCGCAGCTTGGTGAGTTGGGCCAGTACGGTGAAGCGTTTCTGTTGCTCATCGGCGGAGGCAATATCTTTCAGCGCCTGGCGGCGGATGGCTTCGTAGAGCGCCTTTTCTTCTTCGCTGAGATCGACGCTGAGTACGACCTCGGTCTTGGGAGGGAGTTCGGTAAGGACCTGGTCTTTGCGGCGGCGGAGGATGAATGGTTTGACGAGGCTCTTAAGCGTTTCGCGCCGTTCTTCGTTGCCGTCGCGGGCGATGGGGCGGTTGAATTTTTCGTTGAAAGCCGTCTTCCCACCCAGTAGGCCGGGGTTGAGGAAGCGGAACAGGCTCCACAGTTCACCGAGGTGGTTTTCGATCGGCGTACCGGTAGTGGCCAGCTTGAAATCCGCACTTAGGCCCTGCACAATTTTGGCGCGTTTGGTAGCGGTATTTTTGATGGCCTGGGCTTCGTCGAGTACGATGGTCGCCCAATCGATGGCTTGCAGTTCGTCGCCGATAAAGCTCAGCAGGCCGTAGCTTACGAGGGCGAGGTCGCCGGTACCAAGTTGAGGTAAGAGCGCCAGGTCGGAGCGGCTAGCGATCAAGACTGGAATCAGGGCTGGAGCGAAACGTTCGGTCTCCGCCTGCCAGTTTCTGGTGACGGATGCGGGGGCAATAACCAGGGCCGGACCTTTCTTCGCCCGGGCCGTAAGCATGGCTAACGCCTGGATGGTTTTACCCAAACCCATATCATCGGCCAAACAGCCACCAACGCCCCATTCAGCGAGGCGCATCAGCCATTTATAACCCTCCTTCTGATAGTCCCGCAGTTCGGCACGGAAGTTCTTCGGTATGCGGGGACGGATGGCTTCCGCTTTTTTGATTCGTTCCAGGCTCTCCGTCCAGGCGTCGTCGAACTCGAGGTCTTCAAGGCCATTGGCCACTTCTTCAAAGGCGCTGGCGGCTAGGGTTGGCAGCTGAAGTTTCTGCCCTTTTTTGTGCAGCAGGCCTTCCATCTCTAGTACCCGGTCACGGAGCTCATCGGTCAGGGCGACGAATTCACCGTCCTTTAGCTCGATAAACTGGTTCTCGTCGCGGTTGCGCATGTGCTCAAGCAGCATTTCGAGGTCGAGGACGCGTTCTTCGTTGACGGTCAGTTTACCATCCACTTCAAACCAGTCTCTGTTCTTACCCACCTTGATGACCAGTTCGTTGGAGCTGGCCGTACCGACAATCTTTAGCTTCTCCCCCTTCGGGTGCTCAATGGAGATGAGTTGTTCTTTTACCAGTTCGCGGAGTTCCAGCAGGATGCGCAGGGCGGTCTGGGTATCTTCGATAACGTACTCGTAGTCGCTACCCTCAACATTATTGAGAATGGGGCAAGCTTCTAGCGTAGCGGCGATTTCGACGGTCTCTTCTTTAAGATCTCGAATTAGAAGCTTGCGGCCTTCTTCCAGCACAACGACGGTACGGGGCAACCCATCACCCGGCTTAAAGTAGGTGGGCTCTTCGGGGATAGGCTTAACGTAAACAGCTACCTGGTACCCCTCGCCGTAGGGCAGTAGGTGGATGCAGGGCATCGAGCTTCCTTGAACCTGCTCCAGGTCTTCATCGATGAGGTCGAAGGTAGACTGTACACTTACGGTAGGGCGGATGTCTTCCACCATTGCCTCTACCCGGTCGCGCTGCGCGTTCGGTACCTCGATGCCGTGGCCGATGGCCCAAGCGATTTTGCCCTGTTCTTCACTGAGGTGGTAGATGCGGTAGCGGGTTGGGGTTTCTTTGCGCCAGACGTAGCCGTGGGCTTCCACCGGCGGATCGAACTTCATAAGTAGTCCGTTAGGCGTATCGGTGATTTGTAGTTCGGGCTTGGCGCGGATGAGATCTATGGGGATGCGCTTTTTATCATCCAGATAGATCTGCGGATGATCGGCGATCTCGTGGAGCATCCGACCGAAGTCAACGAAGAGACTGTCGTCGTTATAAACTATAGAGCTACTGAGCCGGCGTCCGTCGATGGTTTGTAGCGCACTCACGGCCCTGGCGTCCGCAGCGTCCATGGTGTCAATACTCTTTGGCGTGATGAGTTCGTACCACTTTAGTTTACGGCCTTTACTCCATCCACTTTTTCCTAGCTTTTGCTCTTTGCAGAAAATTTCTTCGTTTTCAAAGTCGACGATCCAGATGGTTCTGAACTGCGGAGCGGCCTTTTCTGCGTATTGGCCTTGTCCGCCTTTGCTTTGGGCGAGGAGGCGTAGTGCATATTCCCAGGGCTCTTTTATCGGCAGGAGGCTTTGCAGGAAAACCCTTCCCTGCACCTGCGTTCCCGCCTCTTCCTTCCACGCTTTTGCTTTTTGATGATGAGGAAAGATGGTGGCCAGGGAATTTAGTATTTCGACCTTGACCCACGGAATGGCATCGTATTGCTCATTCTCCAGATTGGAGAATAAAGTGGCGAGGTCTTTCTGGCGGGGCTTGATGCCGGTCCAGGCCAGGCACCAAAGGGCCATCATCCATTCGAGGGGGTGCTTCGGGCCGGTCTTGAGCTGCATGTCGAGCAGCTGCTCTCCGGCCGCTACCTGTCCGGTCTGAATGCGCACGTAGGCAAGAAAACAATTGATCAACAGCGGGTAACTACTTTCCTGGAACCGTGAAGCCCGGTCTTGAAGAGCTTTCTCGTTGATCTGGCCGGAGCCGTAAGCGCGGGCAAGCGCGATGGTGTCTACAATTGACGCTTCCCGCCCTGGAACGGGCAAGTTGGCGAAAGCTGCATCCGCCGCTGTTTCGTCTCCGTTGAGTAGGTGCGCTATGGCCTGCAGGCCGGGGTCAAAACTAAAGTCTTCCGGAAAGTTATTGTAGTAGTGCATCCCCAGCATAGCGACCGAGCGGGTGTCTTCACTGTACTCATTGGCGTCGTCTGCCCGGTTGAGTAGTTTTATGAGGGGCAATAGGCGGGCGGGAGTTTCTGGAGTCCAGTAAGCAAAATTATTCTGCTGGCTATTGAAATGGAGCCACTGGAAATAGCCGGTACGCTCCTTCCAGAAAGGCCAATCCAGTACACTAAGGAGCTTGTCTACCTCCCGCTTTGTCATCCGCTGGGCGTCTTCGTAGTAGCGTCGCGCGTCGGTCAGTAAACTGTAGAGCCTCACAAAATCTCGTTCCTTATTAAGCAGTATTTTATGGAGGATGCGAAGCCCGATGTCGTCGTATCGGACGTGCCAACTGTGTCCCTGGCTACCGTCGGTGGGGAATTTCTTGACTTTTGTAACGCCTGTAATAATGGCTTCTAGTTCTTCTGGCCGCAGGGCATCGGACGAGAAAAAAAGTGGGATGCGCCACTTATCGTCCACGGCTAGGCTGCGGTAAGTCTGGTAGGCAAAGCCACTACGCTCCAGCCTGCCGGTTATCTTGGCGATGCCGGCGCGCGACCACCGCCCGAGGGTGGAACAGTAATCATTGGCTATTCGCAGAATATGCTCAAGATCGGAAATATCTGACGAATTCCCGCTAAGCATTACGGCCACGAGGAGTACTAACTCTTCCCGCGATTGCGTGAGAAGTGTCTTTTTTGAGCTTGTGTGTCCGGAGATAGGAAGAGAGGGTGTCATTTTGGAAGAGGAAAGAAGGCTTAAAGCGGTAAGATAAGGAACAGATATTTTAAAGTAGTGCCTGTACCCGTTCGACGCAACCTACCATGACGAAGTCATCAAAAGCCATAAAGTCGAGATCGAACAGCATCTCCGCTCTACCCTTTTTTAGGAAAGCGGTTCCTTTAGTGGTCTTAGCGGTGAATGGCCCGAAGTCTACGAAAAGGTGGTCCTTAAAATCAAGTTGTCTGCGGCCAAATGCTTTATACATGGCTTCTTTAGCCGACCAGATCAGGTGTAATTGCAACAACTCGAACTCGGGTGTAAGCTGAATTCGCTCACCTAGCCCAACGAATTTACCGGTGAGGCGGCGGATGCGGGGTACGATGCGCTGAACGTCAACTCCACACGGATTGGGGTGAGCAATTGCCGCCGCATAGTTCACGGTATGACTAATGGAGACGTGGAAAATAGAATCGCGGAGGTGCGGCTTTCCTGCATCATCTTTAAAGAGCTCTCCACGCTTAGATCGACCGCTCATATGATGAAGGAGTATGCGGGCGGCGAGAAATTCGCGCCGACGGTCCTTTCCTTTAATGCGCTCAATTGCTTCAGCTTCAGTGCTGGAAAGACGAATGTTTTCCCGAAGCCATTCCTCAGTTTCGGTAATGTGCCAGAGCCCACATTTACCGGGGGCATGAAAGTCTTCGTGGAGGAGAACTGGCAAGTGCAATAGTGTTGAGTGGAGAATAATTTATAGCGTCGGGAGTTCCCTGGTTAATCGTTTGGAGGCTTATAAGTAAACAGGTTTTATGGGGAGGGAAGCCTCTAGAGCAGGAGGTCATTCCTCGACCACTAAACCCTCAGATGCGCCATCATGTCAACATAAACATAAAGTACTAGGGCTAGAAAACCCAGCACTATTCCCGCAACAATAATCTGGAGAATGGGTGTGAAAGTTGGGATGACGTAGCCCAAACTGAAAAAGGCTAGGGCAGAAAAAGCGTATTTCATATCAATCCGGGTGATGAACGGCATGGGCCGCCGGGGTGAGTTCTATGGTGAAGGTAAAGTCGTTCGTTACAACGGAAACGGGTATTATATGTTCGCAAATAGTATGCTTACCCGAACCGAAGAACGAACCGGCCATAACGCCGCTATTTATGCCCTGCGCCTCGCGCCTAACGGCTTTTATTCTGCTGCTGCCGACGGCCTGCTAGTGCACTGGCATAAGGATGATGTAAACTTCGGCCGTGCCGTCGCCAATGTCGAGGGTGGTAAATTTCTGGGCTTCGACACCCTTGAGGACGGCGGCCTCGTAGCCGGAGCCCTGGATGGCGGCGTGCACTGGCTTTATCCCGACGAACCAGAACGTAACCTTCACGTAGCCCAGCACACGAGGGGCGTTTTTGCCGTGCTGAGGGTGGGGGAGGAGGTCTTTACTGCCGGTGGTGATGGCGTACTGACAAAATGGGGCGCCAAGACCGGACGGACGATAGAGAGCCTGCCGGTAAGCGGGAACTCATTGCGGTGCATCGCTAATTATCCGGAGAACCCGACCCTTGCTATTGGTGCAAGTGACGGTATGGTTTACACGGTTAATGGAGATGAAATGAGCCTAACCGGCAAGTGCGCGGGCAACCCTCCATCTACCTTTTGTGTAGCATTTCAACCGGGCATAGGTTGGCCTCGCATGATCTTCGGAGGAAGAGACACGCGGCTGAATTCTTTCGATGTAGCTTTTGTCAAAAGTCCGGACTTTACTCCGATCGATGCCCACAACTCCACTATAAACGACCTTGCCTTTTCTCCCAACGGCAAATATCTCGCCACCGCCAGCCGTGATAAAACCGTTAAACTTTGGGACGCCCACACTTGGGAACTCCTCAAAGTTTGTGAGGTAGTTCGCGATCGGGGCCACGTAAATTCCGTCAACTGCCTCCTTTGGCTGGATGATACTACGCTGATTACTGCTGGAGATGACCGGCGGATTCTTACCTGGAAGCTAGAAGATTAGACGCTTTGCTTTTAGACGCTTCGCTTTTAGACGCTTTGCTTTTAGACGCTTCGCTTTTAGACGCTTCGCTTTTAGCCGCTTCGCTTTTAGCCGCTTTGCTTTTAGACGCTTCGCTTTTAGCCGCTTTGCTTTTAGACGCTTCACTTTTAGCCGCTTCGCTTTTAGAGTATACCGCAAGTCGGTGGGCCCGGAGCCACGCGGTAGCCTAAAAGCGAAGCGTCTAAAAGGCGAAGCCGTCTAAAAGCGCGCAGCGCGTCTAAAAGGCCAAAGGCCGTCTAAAAACGTAGCGTCTAACCTATCTTCGCGGTATGATCTGGAGCGACAAGAAAATCCTAGCCGCCATAGCGTGCGGTGAAATTGTAATTAAGCCTTTTGACCGGGCCAATCTCGGTACCAATAGCTACGATGTACACCTCGGCAAGCACATTGCTCGCTACAAAGACCATATTCTGGATGCGAAGGCCCATAACGAAATCATCCACGATGAGATTCCGGAGGAAGGTTTTTTGCTACATCCTAATACGCTTTACCTTGGCGTCACGCTGGAGTACACGGAAACCCATAGTTCTGTGCCGTTTCTGGAGGGCAAAAGCTCCGTCGGTCGCCTTGGTATCGACATCCACGCGACTGCGGGTAAGGGTGACGTCGGCTTTTGTAACCACTGGACGCTGGAGATCAGCTGCACCCACCCGGTTCGGGTTTATGCTGGTATGCCGATTGGTCAGCTCATCTACTTCGGTGTAGAGGGAGACATTGAGAACTACTACAACAAGAAGGCGAACGCTAAGTACAATAAGGTAACTGACCGCCCGGTGGAGTCGATGATGTGGAAGAATAAGTTTTAGACGGGCTATTCACTTTTAGACGGCCTTCTACTTTTAGACACTACGCTTTCAGTATAAGGAGTAAATCAAACCTTACCAATGACTACGGTTGAGCTAACCCAACATATCATCGATGAATTAACGCCCTTGCATGGCCTGGGCGAAGCGACGTCCGTTTCCCGGCTGGTGCTGGAGGATCTCTTCGGTTACCGCCGTGGCAGTCATCCACGAAAGCTGGGCCAGGATGAGCAAATCATGGCCTGGGCGACCATTAATCGCCTTAAGGCGGGTGAGCCGGTACAGTACGTGACGGGCATCGCCGACTTTTACGGCTTGCAACTGAAGGTGAACCCGGCGGTGTTGATCCCTAGACCGGAAACGGAGGAATTGGTGGAGTGGATACTGGAAGAGCATGCGGCGGGCACGCAGGTGCAATGTTTGGATTTTGGCACCGGATCGGGTTGCATCCCTCTCGCTCTGAAGGCTAAAAGGCCGTTGTGGACTTGTACCGGTGTTGATGTGAGCACGGATGCGCTCAAAGTCGCAAACGGTAATGCTAAAATATTAAGCCTCAATGTGGACTTCAAAGAACTGGATGTTCTCCAAAATCCTGCCTTGCACTTGCGTCTTGCCAACTACAACATCATCGTCTCGAATCCTCCCTACATTCCTCCATCGGAGCGCGACTTGATGGGCCCCTCCACGCTCGCTCACGAGCCAGAAATCGCCCTTTTCGTACCGGAGGGGGATCCGCTACTGTTCTACCGCCGTATCGCTGAACTGGGTAAAGACTTACTGGCGAACGACGGCCAGCTCTACCTCGAGACTAACGAATTCAACAACGATGCCGTGGTTTCTCTGCTGGAAGAAATTGGCTACACAGATCTGGAGCGGCGTAAAGACTTGCAGGGTAAATGGAGGATGGTGAAAGGTAGACATGCTGCGCAATTTTAGACACGATGTCTTTAGTGGCGTCGAAGCCGTATGGTAGCCCAAAAGCGAAGCGTCTAAAAGCTAAAAAGCGTCTATCTTCTCCTCCAGCCACGGCCGCGAAGCGACGTACTTCTTCTCCGCAAGATCGGTCTTCAACTGCTCGAGTGCTTTTTTATCACCGGGTAACATCCGGGTAAGCCGGCGCGTGAAGGTTACTAGGTTCCGGTAGGCGCGCTGGTTGATGTCGGGAATCTCCTTGTGGCGGTTGAGATAGGCGGTGACGGAATCGAAAAGTGAGTCTAGGGCAGTATCCGCGCCGGTTTCGTAGTAGATCGCCAGAAGCATCGTTTTAGAGTTCAGGTTGTAGGTGGTGTTCTCGTACTCTACGTCGCGTAGGAAATTGAGGGCTTTATCGTAGTTTTCCTGGTAGAAGTATAGCGTGGCCGAGTTGTAGTTCACGGCGTTAGAGCGTTGCTTTTCGGGTAGGCGGTCCTGGTAGTTTTCGATGTAGTGCTCCGCCCAGGTGTAGTCTCCGTGGCGGAGGGCTATGAGGATGGTATTCCGGAACTGGAGGGGGTCGAGTTTGCCGTCGTCGTACACGAGGTTGTGTTCCAGTGCGTAGCGGTAAATTTCTAGGTACTCCGCTAGAAAGTCCCGGTTGCTCTCGTTGATTCGGCGGCGGCAGTAGTTCAGGGCGGGCTGGAAAAATTCGTAGGCTTGGTCGCCGACCATGCTGTCCGTATCCCGGATGATGATGTCTTTGTAATGGTAGTAGGCGTCGTGGTCCTCGGATTCCGTGAGCATCTTATACATGTAGTAATGAATGGCTACAACGGGGTGGTCGAGATAGGTCCCGTTGGTGTCCAAAAAACGGACAATATCGGGGATCAGCTGGAGATCATATGCAGATTGATCGGTTTGTATACGGCTGTGAATATTAGCAGCATGGCGCAGTTTCATTACAATGTAGTAGACATCTAAGTTGTTGCTGATGGCTTCTACGTTGGCGCGTTCGTAAGGGCGGTGTTCGTAGTTGAGCAGGGAGTATTTCCTTTCTTCTAAAAGATGCCGGTATAGGTAAGCGCTGTGTTCGTAACTACCTTCCTGCCCGGCAATTTCTTCCCAGTTTCGTTCCACCCCTTTGATCAGTTTATCAGGACTTTGCTTTTCTAGCGCGGAGAGGTAAAGGTAGTTTTTGAGTTCGGGCTCCTCTAGCAGCATTTCTTGGGTGAGAAATTCCTGGATTTGCTTAAATAAATCAGAGGTAAATTTCCGAAAACGAACATCGTTGAAGGGCTTAGACGGGCTAAAAATACTGGCCCATACCTGCCGTTTATCGAGGCTCTTCCCCTTGTCCAGCCGGCGGGTGATTTCGTCAAAAAACGCAAGTAAATCTTCATTACCCGAAAAGTAGACGGATTGGATGAGTTTACGGCATCCACGCCTCTGGGGGCGGCCCAGACTGACCAAAAGGCTAATTAACTTATTAGATTTTTCATTCATTGTTCACAAATTTACGCGCTAAATAGCTAGCGTTCAGTAAATAAGTTATTTTTTTTTGCTTTATTAATTCACACGTGTTTAGCAAAAAATAGGGCCAACGCAACGTTAGGTCAGTCCTTATTACTATATTGTGGTCTTAATAGATTTAAATTTTATCCCCCATGAACTTACGGCAGCTAAAATTGGTATTGCTGTTTCTTCTAACGGTCGTCTTTTTCGACGTTTCCGCTCAGGGGTTCGAGGACTTGCAGACGGTCAAGAACCAGCCTGCCATCTACGAGTTTTTTTCCCGCTTCGAGCCCGTAATGGGGCGCCAACCGGAGCACGGATCAATTGGCTTGGAAGAAGGACCAACTTCCTTCTACACGCTAACTTATACGCCGGATACTGATTATCTTGGTTCGGACGATATGCTGCTCGTCAGCTTTCCTTTCCAGGTAAATGTGGCCTTTACGGAGTTTAGTATTAGTGTGGATGAGGCCAAGATTAAGGCAAACCACGACTTAGCCTCTACCGTTGCGGGTACGCCAGTTTCTATTCCTGTGCTAGAGAACGACACTTCTAATGTAGGTGGGATTTCTCTTGTGTCTGTTCCTGTTACCAACGCAGGAACCTCGGAAATTGTCGGTGATCAGGTAGTATTTACCCCGAACCCTGGGTTTTCCGGACTTACCGATCTCAACTATGTGATCTGCACTTATGGTGTTTGTGACCTAGGAACCGTATCCATTAATGTTACCCCTGATGGGGCGGACGCTGCTGGTGATACCATTCGCGTCTTTACCACCCGTGACCAAGTTCAGTACATCTTTGCCCCTGTTGACGCTACGCCAGTGGGTGAACCCGTCTTTGGCTCAATGGTCTTCATTGAAGGTGTAATGGCCTACCAGCCAAACGAAGGCTTTACGGGAGATGAATACCTAGCGTACACTTCTCCCGGTGCCACGTCATCAACAGTCTTTCACATTACGGTGCTCGATCTGGAAGTGAACGAATTTGCCGTTGAAGACCGCGCCTATGCTCCGGTTGAGGGCGCCACAAAACTGAACGTTCTTCACAACGATCTTTATAATGTACTCGCCGACTGTATCAGCTTCGGTGCGCCACAGTTCGGTACGTTAACTGAAACGAGCCGGAAAGGGGAAGTGATTTACTCCGCTCCTGAAGGTTGGTCCGGCGTAGACCAGTTCACTTATTCCTCCATGCCTCCCGGCTGCGAAGGTGAAGCAGAACGGCAAACGGTCTACGTTTTCGTTTCCAACTTCGCACCTGCTGAAGACGAAACTACCCTAACTACTCCCGCTGGTACTCCGGTTCGCCTAACGTATGACGCGGACGGCGGTGCTGCTACTTGGAGTGTAGTAAATCCACCAAGCTTCGGCACAGTTATCACCGACCCCATCACCGGAACGCTGAGCTATTTGCCCTTGGCCTCCGCCGTAGACCAAACCGATGAGCTTACCCTGGCTTACTGCCTTAATGAAGATGCCACTGGTAACTGCCAGTACACTACCGAAGTAACGGTCTTTATTAACGTTACCGCCGAAGATGCGAACGCCTGTATCGATGAAGACTGTGTGTGGCCCGGTGATACGAACAACGACGGCGTTGTAGATGTAGGTGACCTTCTTCCCATCGGCCTAGCTATGGGTAGTAACGGCACCCCGCGCCTTTCCGCTAATCCTTCCGGTTGGTCCGCTCAGTACGGCGAAGACTGGAATACTGACTTTAACGGGCTCAATCATAAGTACATCGACGCCAACGGCGACCAAGTCATTAGCTCCCTCGATACTCAGGTGGTGATGGAAAACCTCGGCCTTCAGCACCGTTTGCGTGCCGAACAACAGACTTTCACGACCTTCGAACTCAGCCTCAGCGGGCCGCTGGATGCCGAACCAGGCGACCACGTAATCCTAGACATTAACGCTGGTAATAATGTCGTTATCGTAGAAGATGTCTTTGGCTTCCGCTTTTCTTTCGATTACGAAACGAATTCAGTAGATCCCGCATCCGTAGGCATTGAATTTGACGAAGGTAGCTGGATGAGCTACGACAGCCCCATCCTGTCCCTGACCAACAACCGCCAGGCTGAAGGAACGATTAACACTGCCATGACCCGGACGAGCAGTAACGGGATCAGTGGATTCGGTAAAATTGGTACGCTCGGTGTAGTTATCGTAGAGGATGTATTCGGATTCTTCGGCGAATATGAAGGCCCTGAATCAAATACAGCAGGCGACATCATCACCACTTTCGGTAGCGAAGAGAATGGCATGGCCATGAATGCCGCTGGTCATCTTGATGCCGTACGTGTAGCTCCCTACCAACTCACGATTAAGCGCCGCCCGGCTACCGAAGTTGGCGAGTTCGCACCCACTGAAGCCAATGCTTACCTCGATAGTAAGCTTCTGGCCTACCCCAACCCTACCGCCGGTCAGTTGGTGGTACACCTCAATGGCCAGCAGCAGTTCACCGCTCTTCGGCTTACCGATCTCACTGGCCGCGTTGTTCGCTCCGAGCAGGGCCTCAGCACTAACCACCGGGAGCTTTCGCTTGCCAATCTGGTAAGTGGTATGTACACCCTGACGATTACTACCGATGATGGTGTGGTTAACCGGAAGGTTGAGGTATTGCGGTAATCCCCCGGTACGATTACGATGGGTTGCACCCATCGCTACGCTAGGCGTCCCTCCGGGGCTCCTCCCGTCACAACAGAATAGATATTATCAGTACGGGTGCTCCTTGCGGGCACCCGTACTGTTTTATATGATATTACGTTCGCGAAGTGAACGATGGGGTGAAGTGTTAACTTAGGCAGCCAGGCCAGACATTTCGGATTTAACAACTATTGCTACCCATCAACAAGCCCGGACCCGGTCACCACACTAAGCGGCAACAGCTGGTACCCGTCAAACTCCGCAAAGAGCGACATTGGTCCACCACCACTGATCGCAAGAAGGGTGTAAAAGTTCTGGTAACCAGCGTGGAAGTGAATTACTTCTCCTTCGGTGTCGAGGAGGACCTTGTCGTGATCGTGCTTTACCGGTCGAACCTCCTGAAGGTAGACGGGGTAGCTGTACAACCAGGGGTTGAAAGTGAGTGCTTTCTGGTAATTAGCCCGCATATTCGTAAAGGAGGTGTAGCCCACCAGCCCGTCGTAAGGCCGGCCACCGGGGACGGGCTGGGGGAAGATGGTACGCTGCGGATAGCTGCCGGGATAGTAATGTACTTTTCCGTCGAAGGAAGTAGCCAGGGGCCAGGCACGTTCGAAGGGGCGCTCTCCAAAGGCATAATCGACCAGGAGGGCGAAGCGTCGGCTTTTTTCGCCCCGCAGCCATACGCGGCGGAAGCGAAGTTTTTCTTCCTGTCCGTTCACTACGCCCATTACTAGCCAGTGGTCCTGCAGGCCGGGCTGTCGGAGGATGTCGTCTTTGCGGGTGGTCATACCTGCAAACTGGAGGAGCTCATCGTGTTGTTTGACGGAGAGCTCTTCTTTGTGCTTCCAGGCGCGGATGAAGAGGTAGAGGTCTCCGAGGGCGCGGGCGATTTGGGCTTCGGTTCCATCGGGCCCGAGGTTGGCCAGCCGCCGGAGGTGGCCGGCCGGACCAGGTAATTTTGCGTCGGTGAGCCGGGCGGCAGCGGCGCGGAAGAGGTCTGGCCCCTGAGCGAGGGTATCGGCGATGCCGCGGCGGGCGATATCGAGTAAGCGAATTTCAAGTTCTTCGACGCCGCTGGTCATCAGGGCCAGGCGTTCCTCGAAGCGGTCATCGGCGGCTGGGACGTTGGTTACGGGCTTAGCGCTCTTTTCCGCCAGTAGCTGAACCGACCTTACCCAAGCCGGGGGTTGGGCTACGCTGATGCGCTCCTGGGCGTTCTTAAGCATCAGCACCAGGGCCAGGCCGTGGGCGCAGGGGCGCTGGCGTGCGCGGCAACTGCAGACGTATTTTCCGGTAGTAAGCTTTACGGCGGATTCGATGGCCTTACCCATTGGGGTAGGTTCGTAAACGAACTCTCCCCAGAGCCACTGGCCGTCTCCACCCACGGCTCGCCAGCGGCGGCTGTAGAAGAGCTTGCGGCCAGCTTCGAGGGTTTTGGCGTCGGGGGCCAGGCGGAGTAGGTCGTCAGGTGTGGAGATCACTTATTTGGGGTTTCTCCCCGGACTTTGCCCGGGGTTATCTGAAGGATAATCGCCTTGCGATACACGCCCGCCATGGTGCGATAGGCGTTGTAGCGATCGAGCGATGTCTTAAACTTTTTTTGCACCTGCGGCCGCGCCCAAAGGCTTCACTAGCGGAAGTAAAGAAGGTAAGCTGCGGCAAAGGGTACCACGAAGATAAAGGCATCGAAACGATCGAGTAAGCCACCGTGGCCGGGCAGGAGGTTGCCGCTGTCCTTTACGTCGACACTGCGCTTGAGCATGCTTTCCACCAGGTCACCCAGGCCACCAAAAATGCCGACAATCACGGCGAGGCCGAGCCACTGGGTGACGGGGATGTCGTCGAATAAAAAGCTGAGGGCCCAGCCAAAAAATAAGGTGGTAACGAGGCCGCCGATGCTGCCCTCCCAGGTTTTCTTAGGTGAAATACGCGGGAAAAGCGGTGTTTTTCCGATCATACTGCCCGTAAGGTAAGCGCCCGTATCGTTAACCCAAGTGAGTACCAAAAGGCCGAAAACGATGCGGTTGCGGAACTCGTCGCCATCAAAAGCGATGAAATTTACAAGCGCGAACGGGATGCCGATATAGAAAAGCCCCAAAATCATGAACGCGATGTTGGCAAACGGCTCTTTACTATTGCTGTACAGTTCATAGATGAAAATGGTGAAAACGAAAGGCGAAAACATCAGCGCGGCGATGGTGATGAAGGCTTCCGGGTCATTAATATTTAGAAGCTTCAGGACGGTGACGAGCACGAAGGGTAAAAGACCTAGAATTACACCGAAAATCTTACGGATTTTGTCGCGCCGCGTGTGTAAATCCAGCGTAAGCCCCAGGAATTCCCAGAGGCAACCGGCCGCGATGATGAGAAATAATGTGGTAAAAGTATAGGGCCCAGTGAGGTGCCCTGCAGCCATGATAATAACGAAAATTACGGCGGTAACGAGCCTTCTCCAGAGTCCTTGCATGTACGTTAAGCTGTTAAAAAACTAAAATTCTAGTCGGGCAAGATAAGCATGGAGGATGAAACAAGCTCTGAACGGCAGTATCCTGACTTAAAGGTTACTGTTTGAGCGTACTGGTGAGTGGCTAATTCCGTAGACAGGGCATAGTAGAGGCGGAAAGAAACAGCGAGAAGGTGAGCACGAGGTGTTTACCGGGTACAACAGCATTTTTTCTTATTCTTCTTGGATGTACCCTCAGACTTTTTTTGACGGGTAAACCCAATCCGTAGGGCTTGTGAGTACTTTCAACGTAAAGGATTATTTCTCAAATTACCTTGACTTTGCCCTGATCGGTGGGATCTAGTACAAGTTCTCCCTACGTTTATCCGGATGGGTTTCGGTATTGTCAACGGTGGCTACGACTTATTTCTGGAAGCCCCCCGTTGGCATTGAAATCCGTTATTCCCTAAAATAGCCTATCTTTTGGCGGTAAACCAAACACCTATCCGCCATGGCCAGGGCCAAACTCGACAACTTAAAACTCTATTACTCCATCGGCGAAGTCGCCGAAAGGTTGGGCGTCAATGCCTCCCAACTTCGTTTTTGGGAATCTGAGTTCAAGCACATTAAGCCCAATAAAAATAGCCGGGGAGAGCGGCGCTTCACCAAAGATAATATCCGCCAGCTGGAAGAAGTAGAGTACCTGCTGAAGGAGCGGGGCTTCACCATCGAGGGGGCCCGTAAGGAAATCACTCAGGCCAAAAAGCCCGTAGTAGGTAAGGAAGAGGTCATCAATCGGCTGAAGATGGTCAGGGAACGGTTGGAGAAAATTATTAGTAATTAGTTTTTAGTGATCAGCATTTAGGTTGCCGCACATTATTCAAGAGCCTAAATACTAGTTGCTATACTACCGTCGGTCACCTGAGGTGATTTTGTGCTCGCGAAGCGAGCGCGGCCTTTCCCAAGCGATGCCAGTAGCGGTGACCTTTTGCGGTCGCTCATACTGGGCCACGGTTGCCACCACGTTTTACCTCATGTACCCGACAGCAGTATAAATCCTAAACACTCCTTACCTTCGCCAACCAATGGCCTACCTGTTTTACTACTGCATCCTGTTGCCTATCAGTTGGCTTCCGCTCCCCATCCTCTACGGCATCGGCCGGTTTTTCTACTGGTTGGGGTACCGTATTTTAAAGTACCGCCGTGAGGTGGTGTACGGCAATACCCGGGGCTCCTTCCCTGACTGGACGGAAGCGGAGGTCGAAGCACAGGTAGAGAAATTCTACCGCTACTTCTTCGATAGCCTCGCCGAGTCGATCAAAATGTTCTCGATTTCCGAGGCAGAGGCAGTCGTTCGGTGCCGGATCGAGAACCCGGAAATATTGGAGCCTTACGCCGAAGCTGGCCAAAGCGTGATCATCTGCGGAGCACACTACTCGAATTGGGAAATCGCAGCCATTTCCTTCCCGTCCCAATTTAAGGAAATGACCGTTGCTGCAGTCTACTCTCCCCTCAAAAACGAAACCCTGGATGGCCTCATCCACGGTAATCGGCGCCGGACGGGCGTTCACCTTATTTCCCGCCGCGCCGTCGATGAATACTTCGAAGAAGATCCCGTCAGCCCCGCCGTTGAATTTTTTGTGGCCGATCAATCTCCCAGTAACGCCGCCTGGAATAAGGTTCATTGGACGCATTTCCTAAGCCGCACTACCAGCTTCGTAATGGGCCCCGAGCGCTATGCCGTTCGTAATAACCGCCCGGTTTATTACGTGGTGTTGCGGATGGTAAGGCGTGGACATTATGTCGCCCGCCTAGTTCTCATCACTGATGATCCGCGAAGTACCGAACCCGGCTTCATCACCGAAAGCTTCGCCCGCCGCCTCGAAACCGAAATCGAACGCGATCCAACCCCCTGGCTCTGGACGCATCGACGCTGGAAACGCGGCGTTGCGCCCGAGGCTACTGCTGCGCTGGAGGGGAAGGATTGGATTGCGGGGGAATATAGTAGGTAGCAGAGAACGTAAGGTTCGCAGCCCGGACGCTCACCACGTAGCAACTCCGAAGGAACGGTCTGCGAAAACACTCGCTTTACTCGCGTTTATCGGAACGAATCCGAAGTGAAGATAAACCTTTGAGCGTCCGGGCTCTAGTAGCGACTAAAATTGTCCCACGCGGGAGCCTGAATGCTCTACTGCTTCCGCGTCCGCTCCCAAAGCTTCTTCCGAAACACTCGCTCAATATCGGGTAGGCGAACGACCTTGGTGGCGGGAAGAATTTCAAGGTATTTATTCTCCGCTTCCAGGCTAAGGGCCATTATTCGCTGCTTTTGGGTACGGCGCTCAAGAAGCTTGGTACGTGCTTCCTGCTCGGTCAGTTTTTTTGGAGCCTGGTCGGGGTGGTTACGACGGGCGATATCTTTTTTGTCTTCTACCATGCGCTGGTCAAAGTCCCAATAAACGGGAAAGAAGGCGGCGGCTTGTTTTTTGGTTATTTCTAGTTCTTCGATGATGAAGGCCTGGCGTGCGGCTTTGATCTGGGCGAACTGTTCGGCGCGCTGTTCTGGGTTTATTCGTTCGGCGTGCTTTTCACGCGGACGCCCTTCCCGGCCCGGCTGGGCAAGGAGGGTAGTAGTACAAAATAGGAGTAGCAGGAAGAGTAGCTTATTCATTGGGATAAAAATTAGAGAACTCCGTGGCGTAGAGTTCGGTCTCAAAGTTGTCGAGGTTGTCTGCGATGTAGGCTTCGATGTCGGAGGCATCGATTTCAGCCAGTAGCGCTTTGCTCGTCGGCTGCTGGCTTTCGTTGGCTAGCGGCCTGTTGTCTGCGGTATCGGGCCAGAGCAATACGGTGGTGATAAAAAGGAGGACAACTGAGGCCGCCAGGCTTAGCCACTGCCGGTTGGTGCTGATGGTGCGGGCAGGTTGCCGCCCGGCTTCAATGCTTCGTTCGGCGAGCGCTTCAAAATAGTCGGGTGCGGGCGTCCGGAAACCGTCGCCACGTCGTTGCAGATCGGCCAGGGGGCCGGACAGATTGGGATCTTTATTACTGGACACAGGCTTTTAATTTAGATTCTATTTTTTTAACGGCCAGGTGGTAGCTGGCTTTTAGTGCGCCTTCGGAGGTTCCAGTGATTTCTGAGATTTCGCGGTAGGGCAAATCATCGAAGTACCGAAAACTGAAAACGGCGCATTGTTTGGCGGGCAAGGTGGCTAAAGCACGTTGTAGGTGCGCCTGGGCGGCGTCACCGTCGAAATAAGCATCGGCTTCAAGGTGGCGGCCGGCGATGGTGCCGGGCTCTTCGGAGCTAAAGCGGGCGTTGCGGCGTTGGTTGCTGCGCAGCCAGCTCAGGGCTTCGTTGGTGGCGATGCGGTAGAGCCAAGTGCTCAACTTGCTGTCGCCACGGAATTTTGATAGGTTGCGGTACGCTTTCACGAGGGTATTTTGCAACACGTCGTCCGTATCCGCGCCGGAGTGCAGCATTCGCAGCAGGTGGCGGTGTAAGGCGGGGCCGTAGCTGCTCACCAGCTTACAGAAAGCGGCGTCGCGTTGGCGCGGATTGTTCAGCTCTCCGAGGAGGGTCGCTTCTTCGGTTGGTGGGGTCATTTGCTGAGTTGGACGCTTTGCTCAAGGGTAAGGTTTATTTGGTGGAGAAGTTTTTTTTGGGCGCGGGCGCAGGTGCCGTGAACGGTTTTTGTCTAGGTCGAGGCCTTCTATGCCGAGTTTCCGTGCGAGCGAAGCGAGAAACATTCAGGAATACTCGTCGCTCCGCGAAATGAACTTGGCCTAGAATGTCTCGATCGGGACGGTGTTGGTCCGTAGGAGCTGTGTCCTTTAACCTTATTGTAATTGCTTCCAACGCAACCTCTCTGGCATGGTAATTGTAAAGAATGGGTAATCAATCCATTACCATTGGTCCAGACAAAACTAGCCAAAGCCCTTCTTTCTCCCCTTTCGCTGCTCTACGGCCTGGGCGTTAGCTTTCGGAACTGGACCTACGAGCGGGGTATCCAGAAGAGTATTTCTTTCTCCGTTCCGGTCATCAGTGTCGGAAACCTGACCGTGGGCGGTGCCGGTAAAACACCTCACATCGAATACCTGATCCGGGGGCTGGAGCCTTACCTGAACATTGCGACCCTGAGCCGTGGCTACCGCCGCAAGAGCAAAGGTTTCATTCACGTTCAGCCGCATATGGACGCCAACATGGTGGGCGATGAACCGCTACAGTACGCCCGCAAATTTCCTAACCTTACCGTCACTGTCGCCGAAGAACGCGCTTTCGCCATCCCGGAAATCATGGCACGCAAACCAGATACCCAACTGGTACTGCTCGACGATGCCTTCCAGCACCGTACCGTAAAACCAGGCCTGAACATCCTACTCACCACCTTCGATAATCCCTTCACGCAGGATTACCTCCTGCCCAGCGGTCGGCTGAGAGAGTGGCGCTCTGGCTACGAACGGGCCGATATCATTATCGTCTCCAAATGCCCCAACGATCTAGACCGCGCTACCGCCGACGCCCTGATCGAAGAGATCGAGCCGTTGCCACACCAGCGCGTATTCTTCAGCTACTACGATTACGCTGCACCATACTATATGCTCGACCATCGTTACCGCCTGAAGATGGAAGAAAATGTGAGCGTCCTCCTCATCTCCGCCATCGCAAATACGGATTACCTTCTGGAGCACCTGCACCGCCAGAGCCCTCACGTGCAAACCCTCGACTACGAAGACCACCATTACTTTGACCGCCGTGACCTTGGTAACCTGCAGCTCCGCTTCAACGAAATGCCCGGGAAACACAAAGCCATTATCACCACCGAGAAGGACGCCACCCGCCTTGAGCTGCACCGCGACTTCATCATCAAAGAGCAACTGCCGATCTTCGTACTTCCCCTGGCCGTACGCTTTCATTTCGGTGAAGGGCCGGAGTTTGATACGCTGGTGCGCGATTATTTGCTTGAGTTTCAGGCCTAAATGGGCGAGGGGCTGTACCCTGGGGGGGGAGACTGAGCGGTAGCTAGGAGCTTGTATCATACTTCTCGCTACCACCCGGGCAATATCGGGGCACAACAGCCTCTCGCCCTTACTATCTATTTAGCTACATTTGCCCCATGCTACTCCGTAACGCAAAAATCGTCGACCAAAGCGGCCCGAACCACGGTAAAACCCTGGACGTCCGCATCAACGACGGCCTGATTATCGAACTGGGCGAAGACCTGAAAGCAAAGAACGGTGAAGAGGTGAAAGATCTTCCCGGCCTTCACTTAAGCCCCGGCTTTGTCGATCTTGGCGCCTACCTCGGTGACCCTGGCCACGAAGAACGTGAAGATATTGCCAGCCTTCGGGCTGCTGCTGCTGCAGGAGGCTATACTTCCGTCGCGGTCTTGCCGAATACGGACCCCGTCCGCCAGTCTGTAGCCGACGTAGTTTACTTGCTGCGCCAGAACGGAGACCACCCGACCGATCTGGTTCCCCTGGTCGCCCTGAGTAAAAATCTGGAAGGAAAGGACATGGTCGAAATGTTGGAGCTCAACGATGCCGGCGCTCTAATCTTTACCGACGGCCCCAAGCGCCGGGTTTCCGGCAGCCTGCTGAAGCGTACACTTGAATATTCTAAGGTGCGCGACCTCGTCGTGATGGTCTCTCCGTACGATGAGACGCTCGTACCCGACGGGCAAATACACGAAGGGGAAGTAAGCACCAGTCTCGGCCTGCGGGGCATTCCCTCAATGAGTGAGTCTATCCCGTTGAAGGAGGCGCTGGACATCCTGGAGTACACCGGCGGTATTATGTACGTCCATCTGCTGTCTACCGCAGCGGGCGTTGCTGAAGTGAAGCGGGCTAAGGCACTAGGGATGGACGTCTTCGCCACCGTGAGTGCCCATCATCTTCAGTTTACTGCGGAGGAACTGTCTGGCTTTGACTCCTGCTTTAAAATGCTACCGCCACTGCGCGACGAAGCCGACCGGATCGCGCTGATCGAAGGCCTCAAGGACGGTACCATCGATGTCATCGTGAGTAATCATGTAGCGCGGCACGGCGAAGAGAAAGACCTCGAATTCGCCTACGCAGATTTTGGAGCACTAGGCATACAAACGGCATTCCGTCAGGCACTTTCAGCACTAAAGGGGCACCTTAGCTTGGCCGAGATCGTTAGTAAGTTCTCCGCCCACTCTACATTGCTTCTTGGTTCCGATCCCTTGCACCTGCGCGCCGGCGCCCCCGCCAACCTTACGCTCTTTACGCCGGACGGGGAGAGTGAATTTACTGCTGTGGAACTGAAAGGTAAAACCAACAACAGCCCGCTGATTGGAAAAATATTGCCGGGGGCAATTCTCGGGGTCGTAAACAACGGTAAGGCCTACTGGAATAATTGATCTGGATAGCCCGCCGGAGAAGCAGCGGCTTAACGAACCAATAGACTAATACTACCTTTACTGTATGGACATTAGCGTCGTGGTACCACTATTTAACGAAGAAGAATCCTTGCCCGAACTCACGGTATGGATTGATCGGGTGATGAAAGCCAATAATTTTACCTACGAAGTATGGCTTATTGATGACGGGAGTACGGACGGCAGCTGGAAAGTGGTGCAGGAGCTGCGCGATAAAAACCCCAACATAAAGGCTGTTAAATTTCAACGTAATTACGGTAAAAGCCCCGCACTTTACGTCGGCTTTAAGCATGTCAAAGGGGATGTTGTTATCACAATGGATGCCGACCTTCAGGACAGCCCCGACGAAATTCCCGAACTCTACCGCATGGTGAAGGAGGGTGGATTCGACCTCGTCTCCGGCTGGAAACAGAAGCGGCATGACCCGATGGGTAAAACCATCCCTTCCAAGTTTTTTAACGCCGTAACCCGCAAGGTGAGTGGCATCAAACTGCACGACTTTAATTGTGGGCTGAAGGCCTACCGCCGCAACGTTGTCAAGTCCATCGAGGTCTATGGAGATATGCACCGCCACATGCCACTGCTGGCCAAATGGGCGGGGTTCAACAACATCGGTGAGAAAGTGGTGGAACACAGGGCGCGTAAATACGGATACTCCAAATTTGGAATCTCCCGACTTGTTACTGGCTTTCTGGATTTACTTTCCCTGATGTTTGTCGTTAAATTTGGTAAACGGCCCATGCATCTTTTCGGTACACTTGGCACGCTGATGTTCCTCGTTGGCCTGAGCAGCCTGCTTTATATCGGCGGCACTAAATTATACGCGCTGGCAAACCAGGATCCTCATATTCTTGTGGTAGAAAATCCCTGGTTCTATATCGGCCTCACCAGCATGTTATTGGGTACTATCCTGTTCGTAACCGGTTTCCTGGCCGAGCTTGTTTCTCGCTCTGGCTCTGACCGGAATAATTATTTGATAGAGGAAATAAGTGGTTAGCCTCTTAGTGCTACCGCATTAGACAGGCGTCGCATTATGCGGTACTTAGTACATATTACTGCACATCAAGGTAAAATAAGGCGGTTAAAAAGCTCGATTTATTTTTTGCCCTTTACTCTCAGATGCCCGACCTTTGCCTGGCCTACCGTAACACTAACGCACTAAAGCACTAACAGATTATGCTAAAGGTTTACGACGACAACTACTTCATGAACCAAGCCATCGAGCAGGCAAAGCTTGCCGCAGCCGAAGGTGAGATCCCTGTAGGAGCGGTGGTCGTTGCTAACGAGCGGATCATAGCCCGTGGCTACAACCAGACCGAGCGGCTGAGCGATGTGACGGCCCACGCTGAAATCATTGCGCTCACCGCTGCAGCAAACTACCTGGGTGATAAATACCTTCATGATTGTACTCTTTACGTTACGTTGGAGCCCTGCCCGATGTGCGCCGGCGCTCTTGCCTGGAGTCAGGTAAGTCGGATCGTTTACGGGGCTAGCGACGATAAACGCGGATTTATGCGTTTCGGGAGGGAAATGCTTCACCCTAAAACCAAATTAGAATTTGGAATTCTGCACGAGGCCTGCAGCGAACTGATGACATTCTTCTTCGTATCTCGACGATAATGATAGAATGTTAGGACGTGGGTGTTTCTTGCCAAATTTGCTACTGATGATGAGCGGAATAAGGTCGACGCCAGTACCATATCTACTACTTGGAGCTACAGGTATAGTTATTCAATCGGAGCGTAAAACGTTGATTTAAAAAGAAATAGTTCTTATTTTAGTCCGAAAGTCCACAAAAAAGGAGATATTTGCACCTCTTTTGAAAACCCCTCCCAGAGGGCCTTCGAATGGAGCAATATTCATCAATTAGGTAGGCGCATTCGAAGGTTCGGGAACAACAAAATATCAAAATGAGAAAAGCTGATTTAGTCGCAAGTATTTCTGATAAGACGGGTATTGCCAAGGTCGATGTACTGGTTTCCCTTGAAAGCTTCTTCAAAGAAGTAAAAGGCAGTCTCGCGGAAGGTGAGAACGTTTATATCCGAGGTTTCGGTTCTTTTGTGGTTAAGAAGCGCGCCAAGAAGATTGGTCGCCACATCAAGGAAAATAAAGCCATCGAAATCCCCGAGCACTTCATCCCCGCCTTCAAGCCCGCGAAAGTTTTCGTTGAGCAGGTAAAGGATAAAGTTACTTCTTTGCCTAACGAAGAAACCAGCCGCTAATGGGCCGCTCTCAGTGGATAGCCATAGTCGTAGTCAGTTTATTGCTGGTACTTACCTACTGGGGATGCCCGGTAAGGCCCCCGGAAATGGAGGACGGGTTCAAGCGTGGTCCGCTCGAGTCTACCGGGCTTGAATCTTTGATCCGCGCCGCGCGTGCTAAACTTAAGCCTGCCGAAATAGCGACCTTAGCCAGCCTTGAAAGCCGCCTTGAAAAAGAAGAGCTCCCGGACAATCGCCGGCCGATACTGGAGCAACTCGCAGGAGAGTGGTACAAAGCAGGTCAACCTGCCATCTCGGGTATTTACGCTAAGGAAATCGCAGAAGAGACCAATACCGAAGATGCTTGGAGCATTACCGCCACTACCTTCAATATTTGTATCAAACAAGAAGGCGTTGACGATAAAACACGGCAGTTCTGCGCCAGCCAGGCAGAGCAGGCCTACCAGGCTGCCATCAGCCTCGACCCGGAAGACCCGGACAACCGGATCAACTTGGCCGTTAGCTATACGGATTTTCCGCCCCGCGATAATCCGATGAAAGGCATTCTGTTGCTCCGTGAACTGGAGCAGCAATACCCAAGGAACGCCCGGGTGTACACCACCCTTGCTCAGCTCGCCATCAAAACCAACCAGTGGGAAAAAGCTGCCGAAAGATTGGAGAAAGCCGTTGAACTGGCCCCCAACAATCCCGACGCAATTTGCAACCTCGCCAGGGTTTATGAAACACTCAAACGAATGGATGAAGCGGCTCCTTTTGCCGCCCGTTGTCAGGAGCTTGTTAAATAAATCCTGTCATTCTGTTTGGCAACCAACAAATTGTCCCCGCTGGATGTACTATCTTTGCGGATCAAAATATTCGTAACCTTATTTTATCATCAAAACGACTAACTATGCCGTGTGGAAAAAAGCGGAAGCGCCATAAGATTGCTACCCATAAGCGGAAGAAGCGTCTGCGTAAGAACCGCCACAAGAAAAAGAACCGCTAGTACGATTTAATCGTATTGCAACATACCATCTCCGACCGGAAGGTTAGAAGTTAGTATTTAGAAATTAAAAGTCAGTAAAGCCGTACTTAATGGTGGCACTAGTTTTTAGCGTATAATTCCTAATCTCTACTTCTCGGTCGGATACCGATGGTTTTCGGCGCCATTCTTCGCCATGTATCCCTCTAATTCCGGAATACTACCTACCCGAATACTACCAACGCCCTTACCCCGAATTACGGTGCGCACCTTCTGAAAACTGAACGTGTCACCGTTTACACACACACACAAAACTCATTTGCCGTACATATTCTGACGAACTTTCTTCTACCATGCGCCGGCCTTTAATTGGTCGTGCCACAAGAGCTTAACCGCCACCTGCCGTTTTCTACAAGCACGCGGCGGTAAAATTCCCCGAAGTTTTCTTCTCGTCTGATTTAATATGTGCCTTTTTCTTCAAGTCTGAAGGTGGGTAAATGTTTTACTTCTGGTAGCTGTTTCCGAATTAATCGATGCCCGGCCTGCTTTGGCGGCGGCCTCCTCCGGTTTACCGGTATGCTTTAAATGGTCCTGAATGCTCAGAATGCTCCCTCCCCGGATACCGGTGGCGGGCTTCGTTATGTTCAACCAACCCCAGAAAATAATGGAAAAAGAAATGATCGTCTCTTCAACGGGTAAAACCGTAGAAGTGGCGCTCCTCGAAGACGGCAAGCTGGTGGAAATCCATCGGCAACGCTCCACGGACCAATTTACCGTTGGCGACGTCTTCCTGGGGAACGTAAAGCGCGTGACCGCGCCGCTTAATGCCGCATTTGTCGACATTGGGCACAAAAAAGATGCCTTCCTGCATTACACCGATCTCGGACCAAGGGTCCGATCCCTCCAAAAGTGGTACACCACCACCGCGAGTGGCAAGAATCAGACCGATCAGCTCGGGAGGTTTCGGATGGAAAAGGAGATTGTAAAAACCGGTAAGATCGACGAGGTCTTCAAGAAACGCCAGGTTGTACTCACTCAGGTGCTCAAGGAACCGATCAGTACCAAGGGCCCGCGCCTGAGTTGCGAGATCACCATCCCCGGCCGCTACCTGGTCATTACACCTTTCAGCGAGACCGTCGCGGTATCGAAAAAGATTAGCACCACCGAGGAACGCAAACGCTTGCTAGTGCTCGTAGAGAGCATCCGGCCGGAGAACTTCGGAGTCATCGTACGCACCGCCGCCGAAGGCAAAGGAACCGCCGAACTCTTCGAGGAGATCGAACTCCTCATGGAGAAGTGGAAAACCATCTACGAGGCAGCTAAAACTGCCAAGGCTCCTGCCAAGCTTCTCAGTGAAGCCGATAAAACCACCGGTTTGCTTCGCGACTTGTTCACGCCAGATTTTAATAAAATCGTAGTGGACGACAAAGACCTCTACGAAACCGTCAAGGAATACGTTGCCGGCATCGCACCTAATAAGCCGAACATTGTTCAGTTGCACAAAACCAACCGACCCGTTTTTGATGCTCACGGCATTACAAAACAGATCAAGAGCAGCTTTGGTAAGACGGCGACCATGTCCAGCGGTGCTTACATCGTCATCGAGCATACCGAGGCAATGCACACCATTGACGTGAACAGCGGCAATAAAATGCCCAGCCAGAATCAACAAGAGGCGGTCTTGAAGATCAACCTGGAAAGCGCTGAAGAGGTGGCACGACAACTCCGACTACGGGACATTGGCGGCATCATCGTGATTGACTTCATCGATATGCGTGATGCTGAGCACCGTAAGCAACTCGTTTCTGTGATGCGTAAGCACATGAAGAACGACCGCGCACAGCACACAGTACTACCGTTGTCGAAATTTGGGTTGATGCAAATCACCCGCCAACGTGTTCGCCCGGAGGTAAAGATCACCACCGCTGAAAAGTGCCCAACCTGTAGCGGTACCGGTAAGGTGAACGCCACCATCTTGCTAACGGACGACGTCGAGCGCGATCTCAACTTTATCATGGAGGCCCGCCCCAAGGCGAAGCTCAAACTGAAGGTACATCCCTTCATCGCCGCTTACCTCAAGCGCGGTATGCCGAGCCTGCAGATGAAGTGGTATCTGAAACACTACCGCTGGCTGCAGATCCAGTCCGATAACGATTTTCCCATCACGACCTATAAGTTTTACGACGGGGCGGATGAGGAGATTAAGCTTTGATGTAGTACCGACTTTAAAGTCGATACGGTACTTTCGGCCTTCTGGCTGAAAAGCAAACGCACCATCCGGATTTTCGGATGGTGCGTTTCTAGTTTATTCATCAGGCGCGGACGCGGGATGCAAGGTGGGCTGACTGCGTGGGGAACTGTAGGATAAGAAAATATCCGGCTGCATCCAGGAGGAAATGGTCGGGCGTCATCTTTAGTGAGCTATTCTGAACGCTTAATTTTGTTCAGAGCATCGTGTCTATACTACCGTAAGCGATCAGCGCTACGGACGAGCTTTTCATCCTTTTGGATATAATTACGCGCTAAGATTCCAAAAATAAGTGTAATTACTGGTAGGGCAAGCCCCACGTCGGGAGTCACAGCAGCAGAGATTTCGGCGGCGGTATCGGTGAAATAAAGAAAGGCTCCGTATGCAACTCCAGTTACTGTGAGGGCAACGGCCAGCATACTTAGCTTCATCTGTAAAGGCCGGTTGCGAAACAGAAAAATATCGGCGAGAAAGACCACGCCTGCAAGGCCAAAGATTCCCATGAGTACGGGGTCATCAAATACATTATAGCTGGCATCACTGAATAGTATGCTGTTGTCTAATGTTACGTCACTATCGGCAGCATCAGTACCGAAGAGGCCAAAACAAGAGCCGGAAGCGAAGAGTAGGAATATTGATTGGAGGCGTTGGATCATGGGTGTTAACTTTGGGGCGAAGATAAGGTTATAGCCAAACTATAGCTACCTTCGCATCGTTGCCAGGACAACTAAAATAATTAACCATGCCCAATACCGTTTACATCTGCGCCGCAGTGCGTACCCCCATTGGCTCCTTTGGGGGTGTTTTCTCATCCTTGACCGCTCCCCAGCTCGGTGCCGCTGCTATTAAAGGTGCGCTGGAGAAAGCTGGCATAGCTCCTGATCAGGTTCAGGAAGTACTAATGGGTAACGTCGTTTCAGCAAACCTGGGTCAAGCTCCGGCCTGGCAGGCAGCTCTGGGTGCTGGTATTCCGAATACGGTGCCCTGCACGCAGGTGAACAAGGTTTGCAGCAGCGGAATGAAAGCGGTGATGTTTGGCGCTCAATCCATTATGCTTGGCCACAACGATCTGGTAGTAGCTGGCGGAATGGAGAGTATGAGTAACATACCATACTACGTACCCGACGCCCGTTGGGGGGCCAAGTTTGGCGACCGCAAACTCGTAGATGGCCTCAGTAAAGATGGCCTGACTGACGCCTACGACCAGAGCGCAATGGGTGTCTGTGCCGATGCGACTGCCGTGAAGTATGCATTCAGCCGTGAAGATCAGGATGCTTACGCTATTGATAGTTATAAGCGTTCTGCAGCAGCGACCGAAAGTGGTGCTTTTGCCGATGAGATCGTAGCCGTAAACGTACCTCAGCGACGGGGAGACGACCTAGTGATTACTGAAGACGAAGAGTTCAAGAAGGTGAAATTCGATAAGATTTCTAGCCTACGCCCTGCCTTTTCTAAAGATGGAACGGTGACTGCTGCCAACGCCAGTACCATTAACGACGGTGCTGCGGCGCTGGTACTGGTCAGTGAAGCAAAAATGAAAGAACTCGGCCTCAAACCACTGGCCAAAATTGTAGCTTTTGCCGACGCGGCCCATGAACCTGAATGGTTCACGACCGCTCCAACCTTGGCTGCTCCACTTGTGCTGAAACGCGCCGGACTAAAGATGGAGGACATTGACTACCTAGAAGTCAATGAGGCCTTCGCCGTAGTACCGATGGCTTTTGGTAAAGAACTCGGAGTAGACAGGGAGAAGATGAACGTCAACGGCGGCGGTGTTTCCCTTGGTCACCCACTGGGTACTTCCGGAGCACGCATTATCGTAACGCTCATCAACGTGCTTCGGCAAAAAGGCGGTAAGTACGGCCTGGCTACGCTTTGCAATGGTGGGGGAGGGGCTTCTGCTGTCGTGATTGAAAGAGTAGATTAACTACGCTGCTTCTTTATGGTGATAGACATGATAGGAGGTGGATTGATAGGTTACCTGAGACGCTCGCTTCGCTCTTGTGGCCTCGCCTTGAACTACAGAGATTATCTGTAAAGGCGAAGCTGTATGAGCAAAGCGAGTATTTTTACTTTTAATGTGCGGCAGTCCTATAAGTCTATCAATCTACTAGACTATCAATCTAATTACCCTATCTTCTCGCCATGAAAAGACTCTGCCCCGAATGCGGCGAGGAATATACCGGTCGGGCTGATAAAAAGTACTGTTCGGCTGCCTGTCGCGCCACCTACCACAACCGGCAAAATGCTGAGGAACTCGCTTTTCAGCGCAACGTAAACAACATCCTGCGCCACAACCGCAACGTACTGGCGGACTTAAACCCAGAGGGTAAGGCCAGCGTTCGTAAGGAACGGCTGATTGACCGTGGCTTTAAATTCCGGTACTTTACGAATCAGTACGTGACCAGAAACAAGACTCTGTACCACTTCTGTTACGACTTCGGCTACCGAGTGGATGCCGAGGATAGCGAATGGGTATTTCTGATCAAGCGACAGGAGTACGTAGAGTAGCAAAATATTCGCCAGGGATTCGTCTTTTTTGCGCCCCTAAGAGGAACCAAACTGCACCCATTTCACGTTCGCTAAAAGATGAATAGTTTTAACAGACCAACAGACTGAAAAATGGTACCAAAGAACGATCGCCTCTGGGTAGGCCTTGTAGTTTCCCTGATTATTCCTGCAATCGCGTATTTTCTGCTGATTCAACTGCAGAACATGATCGGCGAAGGCTCTGGCCAGGACATTTCTTTCGAGCTGCGAACCGTAGCGTTGGTTGCTATATGTCTCAATGTGATGCCGCTGAATTTCTTTCGCAAAACCTATCGTAACCAGAGTTTGCGGGGGGTGGCTACTGGAACCATGATTCTTGCCATGGCTTGGTTTTTTTACTTTGGGCGAGACCTTCTTGGATAGTCTACGGGTAAAGGGCTGGAGCGCTAGCGATGAGCTTGTGTCACACTTCTCTTTACTGCTAGTACTTCCTCGGGGTATGACCCTTCGCCCATAGAAAAGAGAGCGGCTCTGTAAAGAACCGCTCTCTTAAATTAAGCCGGACGGAAGATGGACATTGGGTGTTCTCATCTTTCGTGAACGATCCGGAGAAAGTAAAATATTCGCAATACTTTCATGAGATAATGATCCTCATAATTGAGGTAATGTATGTAAAGTTATTTAACTTAAAATAAAACGAAGCCTAAGTCTAATTTTCATAGAGGCAGAAGCAAAGATAAACCGATTGAGCGTTACGGTTGCATATCCGGGGTACTGCTTACGGACCGGGGCCCGTAAGGTATTTAACGGTATTTACTGAGCTTAAAACTGGTTGAGTTGTTGCGGGTATGTGCTTGGGTTGGTATTTTTACTAATTTCCGTGGGCTGCAGGGCTGCTTCAATGGTTTGTAGCTGAGTTAGTGCGAGGTGGTTCGTTAGGTCGTGATGGCTGGGAACCAAAGAGACGTAGCCGGCAATAAGGGCATTGGCGTCGGCATCTTCGCGGGTCTCGTTGTTCACGAATTTTCCGGTGAGCCAGTAGTAAGGGCGACCGCGCGGATCTTCGCCTTTAACGTACTCCTCCACCCAGCGGGCTTCGGCCTGGCGGCAAACCTTTACACCCTGAATCTGATCGGCCGGTAGGTTAGGGATATTGACGTTGTAGAGGTTGCCTTCTGCCATACCATTTTCTAGCACGTGAGCAATCAACTTCTCGACGTAGGGGACGCATACGCCGAAATCTGCATCGGCGCGGTAATCCAAAAAGCTGAAGCCAATACTGGGTACGCCTTCGAGGCTAGCTTCCATGGCGGCGGAGAGGGTGCCAGAGTAGATGATGTTGATGGCGGCATTCGAGCCGTGGTTGATGCCCGAGACGCAGAGATCCGGCGTCCGGCCATTGAGGAGAACAGACTTGGCGATCTTGACGCAGTCTACCGGAGTACCGCTGCATTCGTAAGCTTCTACCTCTTCGCCAAAAGCGTTGCTTTCGCGGACGAAGACCGGACGCTCTATGGTAATGGCGTGGCCCTGGGCGGATTGCGGGCTGTCCGGAGCTATTACAAGAACGTCCCCAAATTTCCGGGCGGAGTTCACGAGGGTTTTCAAGCCGCCGGCCGTGATGCCGTCGTCGTTGGTGATCAAGATGAGAGGCATGGAGCGTAGATTGTTTAGGTGGAAGAACGTTTGTTTACACGAGGGTGCTAATGAAGCGTCCCTTAGGGATTTAAGAATAGTAACCCGGAACGCACGTAGTGAAGCCCGGGTTTAAAAAGTCTGATCCGTTGTTGTATACGACGCGAAGCATCGCATAGGAGTGGACATTCCGGAGTGAACAATGTAAAGTCTCTGGAGACGTGAATGGTTGTGTAAGATCGCCCTTGACGTACCCTGCTTCCAAAATCCTTCATTTTGCACCTGCGACCGCGCCACCAATTTTCACAAAGGAGTTACGTGGTCCCGAACTCGGTTTGGAACCCGGAACTTCGTACTTTCACCCCATGGCAAAGAACCAGAAAAAACAACGTGCCCCGAAAGCGACGGGCCAGTCAAAGCCGGTGGCTGGACAGGGGGTGCCTGTGCTGGCGAATAATTTGCCTTGGTTTCGGAAGGTGAAAATCCAAGCCCTGTTACTTTTTATTCTCGCCTTTGCTATTTACGCTAATACCCTCAGCCACGATTTCGCCCTCGATGACGCCATTGTGATCACAGATAATAGTATTGTGCAGCAGGGCGTATCCGGTTGGAGTGAGCTTTTTAGGCACGACACTTTTTATGGATTTTTCAACGACGACTCGAAAGCTAACTTGGTTGCCGGTGGCCGCTACCGACCACTGACTCTGGCTATGTTTGCGGTGGAGCAACAGATTAGCTCCGGTCCGTTTTTTTCCCATTTGCTGAACGTGCTCTGGTACGGGCTGTTGGTGGTGGTAATCTTCCTTTTTGTTCGTGATCTGGCAGCGAAAGATGAACGGCTACCATGGTGGTTTGCGCTGGCTGCGTCGGCACTTTTTGCGGTGCATCCGCTGCACACCGAAGCAGTAGCTAACATTAAGGGGCGTGACGAAATTATCGCTTTACTGGGCGTAGTAGGGGGAACCTGGTTGATCTTCAGCGCTGCGAAGCGCGCGTATTTTATAGCCTCTGAATCAAATTCAGGACCACGTAATTCTTTTTCGGAAATTGGTGTCGCGACCGCAGGTGGAATAATGGTTCTCCTTGGGTGCCTCGCGAAGGAAAACGCCCTGACCTTCCTGGCCGTGATCCCCGCCGTACTTCTTCTCTTTGGACGTAAAGGCGGAAATATGGAAAGGTTGAAATACTTCCTTCCCGCCCTGGGCGCGGTCGCTATCTTCCTGATTATCCGTACCTCTGTGATCGGCTTCTCTCTGGGAGGTCCCGTACTGGAGCTGATGAATAACCCATTTCTGGAGCTGAGGAACGGTAGTTGGGTGCCGCTTTCTACCGAAGACCGACTGGCGACCGTGATGCATACGCTCTGGGAATACATCCGGCTGCTCTTCGTCCCAACCGGGCTGGTTCACGACTATTACCCAATGTCCGTACCGGTGAAATCGTGGGGCGAATTTACGCCCTGGCTTGGTCTGCTGCTACACGCAGGCATGGGCATCTTCGCGGTGCTAAAATTCCGCAGCTACCGCTTTATCGCGCTGGGTATCTTGATTTACCTTGCTTCTTTGTCTATCGTTAGTAACGTCTTTTTTAGTGTAGGCACTAACATGTCCGAACGATTCCTATTTATGCCGTCGTTGGGTTGGGCTATTGCGGTTACTGCTCTGATAGCGCACGGGGTTCGGAAGTTTGGAGCATCGGTTGCTTACGTAATTCCCGTTCTCGTGCTGGTATTCTCCGGCCTAACGATCGCCCGAAATCCGGTCTGGAAAGATAATTACACCCTCTTCACGACCGACGTGGAGAAGCAGCCGAACTCCGCCAAACTTCTCAATGCCGCCGGTGGTAGTAAAGTAGACCGCTACCAGCAACTCTCCGCCACAGAAAAACCAGACCAGACCAACCTGCTCACCGAAGCGGTGGACCATTTGACCCGCGCTATCGAAATCCACCCTACTTATAAAAACGCTTACCTACTGCGGGGTAATGCTAACTTGCTACAGGACAGCTACGATGCCGCCATCTCGGATTACGACGAGGCTTTGACCCTCGACGGTGGTTACCAATCTGCGACGGATAATCTGGTAATCGCCCTAGCCGCCGCAGGTAAAGATGCAGGGGAGGCTAAAGGTGACCTCTTCGGAGCCTTCCGCTATCTCCGTCGCGCCGAACAACTCGATCCCAATAACTACGAAACCCTGCGTTTGATGGGTGTAGCCTCCGGCGTTTCGGGCCAGACCGCTGTGGCGCTGAACTACTTCAAACTGGCATCCGAAGTAAAGCCTGATGACCCTGATGCCCGCTGGAACTACGGTATTGCGCTGTATAATGCCGGGCAGACTGATGCCGCTGAGGTGGAATTCGTCGCAGCGGAACGCTTAAAGCCGGGTATTCGGAGAGAGCGGGCGGGGAATTAAAAGACTAGCTACTAGCGGTCTAATTTTTACCGGTCGGATCTTCAATAATTCCGAAGTAATAGATACACCGCTGCGCCCAGGGCTACGGCCACATTCATGGAGGTGTTTTGCCCAAACATGGGTAAATGAACACTGTCGTCGCAAAGGGTAAGTAACCGGGGCGGGACACCGTGGTCTTCCGCACCAGTAACGAGGACTACCTCACGCCCGGAAGAGAGCACCTTGGCGGGTAGTTGGTATTGGAGTAAAGACTGGCTCTGGTCCGTAATTTCGAGTGCGACAATGTAGGCGCCGTCGCACTTAAATTGTCGTAGTAGTGCTTCGGGATTGTCACCGTAAGTATAGGGCACGCTCCGCACGGTAGATCTTGCCGTCTTATCGATCTTCGGGTGAGGTGGTTGCGGAGTAGTACCAGCCAAAAGCAAACCGGCGAGGCCCGCCGCATCAGCCAGCCGGAAAGCTGAACCGACGTTGCGCGGGTCTCGCCAGTCGGGGCAAAGCAACCGTAGTGGGTGCCGCTTGCTGGAAGTTTTTATTTCGTGGTGCTCCAGTTGGCGCATGAGTAAAGCATTAAGGTGTCGGCCAAAAGCATTTAGGTCGTGAACATCGCTTAACAATAATGATTTACGGGCTTCACTAGTCCGTGAAAGAAACCAGGTCAATATCGAAGATGAGGTCGGAGTTGCCGCAAATCCCTCCTTGACCTCTAGGCCCGTACGCAAGATTGGAAGGGACAAATAGCCGGATACTACCACCGGCACCAATGAGTCGGATGCCAATTTGCCAGCCTGGGATAAGGCGACGAAGGTTGAAACGGATGGGAGCGTTGGACATGTCGAAGACTTCTTCGTTGGTTTGTTTGCCGCTGTAGTTGACTACTACGTCTGCATTAGCGTCGGGCTTCTCTTCGCCACCGGGCTCAAGGATGATGTACTGGAGGCCGGTAGCATCTAGTTCCGGCTCGATGTTATTATCCATTAGGTACTGAGCCATGGTGACCAGGCCTTTTTCTTCGTAGCAGGTTTCGTCGGTGCACCCCATAGCGAGGAAAATAGTAGTGCAAAGCAGGGTAGTGTAAAGTTTCATGCTGGTTTTTATTTTTAAAAAGAACGCAAAGGTACGCCGGTACGCTGTCTCAAAAAGACCGCTTAGCGTAAGGAATTCATTTGACGCCTGTCGAATGCCCGACTTTTATGTAAAAAAAACGGTCGGTTTAAGTTAGGTCTTGCGTACCTCGGTTTGATCCGATGCTTTACCCAAGCTCTGCATCCTGCGTTTGCGCCAAGAGAATATATTGTGTAGTCTGAATTTAGTACTTCCGTTCAATCAGCGGCGCATCAGCTCCGGGGCCGGTTGCTGACTTTCGGATCTCATCCAGCCGGTCCCGGCAAGTGGTACAACGGCCAAGGTGTTCACTAAACCGGCCTTGTGCCTTAGGGTCGGTTTTTTTGGTGCGGCCCGCCCAGAAGTCAGCCAGTTCTTCATCACTTAAGTGACGGAACGTACCGAGTACTTCCTTGCCGATGTAATAGATGATGGCCAGAGCGGCTACGAGAACTATTATTTTCTCCATGGGGCTAAGATAAGGAACATAGGGAATCAATGGATATTTATTAAGGCAATGAATGCAATAGTAAAGTTAACTCGTCCCTACAAGCCCGTCTTTGGTCAGAAAACTGAGGGTGTAATCCCCGGGGGCGTCGTACATTACAATCATGTCCGTGAGCAATAATGACACCAGTAAGGAAGATACAGGGACTTTTCTCGACCGATTGGGCCACACCCTAACCCAGCAGCCTTTTTACCACGCCGGCGGCTGGTTGGCTTTTTTAGTGCTGTTGGTACTAATGCAGTGGCGAATCGGGGACTTTTCCTTCGGGCTCTCAGCTGCTAACGAGGCCATCAACATCGTTTTTTACATTATCGTCGTTTACATCAACCTGCTATACCTATTTCCACAGTACCTTAAGAAGGGACAATATTGGACTTATCTGCTGTTGTTGCTCGGCGTCGCCCTGATCTTCACTCCCCTCAAATTGGTATTGAAGTACTTCCTTTTCTCCAAAGTAGGAAGCATACAGGAAGACATCCTCAACAATCTTTACGCTTATTTCTTCAGTACCTTTCTGGTGGCTGGCCTGAGTACGGTCGGTAAAATTATGATAGACTGGATCGTACAAAACCGCAAAAAGACGGTGACCCAGAACGAGAGCATGCAATCTGAACTACGTTTTCTCAAGAGTCAGATTAATCCGCACTTCCTCTTCAATACCCTCAACAGTCTCTACGCCCTGACGCTAAAAAAGGACGATAAAGCGCCGGATATTGTCATTAAGCTCTCCGAGATGATGCGGTACATGCTGTACGAATGTAACGAGCCCCGGGTGCCGCTGAGCAAGGAGATCAACTACCTTAAGAACTATCTCGATCTGGAACGGCTGCGCCAACGTAAAGGTATTGACATCCAGCTAAAGGTGAACGGCAACGTCTCCGATCAGATGATTGCGCCTTTGATGCTGATTCCTTTTTTGGAAAACAGCTTCAAACACGGCGTAAATGCTAACATTAAAGACGGATTTGTGGTAGCAACACTCAACGTAGAGCCAAAGGCCGTTCACTTCATTCTGGAGAATAGCAAAGGCTCTCAGATGCCGAGTCAATTGCACGGCAACCGCCCGAGTGGAGGTATCGGCCTGGTCAATGTTCGCCGCCGGCTGGACCTTCTGTACAAAGGCTGTTACGAGCTTAATATTCGGGAGTCACCATCCACCTATGCCGTTCACCTCGACCTTGAACTGGCGCCCGCATCTCTTGTAAAACTTCCACCTTCTTCTTCCTTCGATTCATCAAGCCACGGTACTGAAGTGTTCCGCTAAGGAGGGCATTTTAACATCCGTTTAACGATAATTCATCCAGGTTGGTCGACCAAATTTTGCCTTACTTGTCAACACCCTTAATATAGCACCATGATAAACGCAATTATAGTAGACGATGAGCCCCTGGCTCAGGATATTCTCGAAACTTACCTCAATAAAATTCCTCAAATCGAACTCATTGCTAAGTGCGATAATGCCTTTGAAGCCAATGACGTACTGAAGGACAAAGACGTAGACTTGATGTTTCTTGACATCAATATGCCACAACTTACGGGCACCGATTTTCTTAAAGGACTTGTGGACCCACCGGTAACCATCTTCACCACCGCCTACCCGAATTACGCCCTCGAAGGCTTCGAACTTAACGCACTCGACTACCTCGTTAAGCCCATCAGTACCGAACGTTTCCTTACGGCCTGTAATCGTGCTATTGAGCAGGCGGAGCTGAAACAAAAGGCCAATGCCGGTGAGGTCGTAGAGGAGAAATCCGGAGCAGACTTCTTCTTCGTCAAAGCGGATAAGAAGCTTGTTCGCGTCAATCTCGCTGACATCGTTTATATCGAAGGCCTAAAGGATTACGTCATTATTCGCATGCCGGATGATCGCGTAATTACCCTCCAAACTATGAAGTCGCTCGATGAGCGCCTGCCCAGCGTAGATTTTCAGCGCATCCACCGCAGCTACATCGTGAATGTGAACCGCATCGAAGCACTCCACGGCAATATGGTGGAGGTGAAGGAAAAAGGAAAAACGACCTCGCTGCCAGTCGGTAAGTCTTACCGGGAGGTTTTGGCGGGCCGGATCGAAGGATTTAAATTGTAGACCGTTAGAAGTTAAACGTTCAGAAATTAGACCGTTAGCACAGGGGAACTGCGCTAACGGTCTTTATTTTAACGTACTATAATCCGCGCTCCGGCAGTATTAGCACCAAACTCAGGCGCATACATACACTGCACCCGGCCCAGGCCATTGCTGAAGCTGCCTGCGTAGGTCGTAAAGAGGTCATACTCTACCGTAAAGGTGCCTTTCGGTAGGTGATCGATGAAAAAGTTCGTGGCTAGGTCGCCGGGGGCGAAGTAGTAGCTCAGGCCTCCTTTGTACTGGTAGCCAGAGAGTTGTTCGATCGGTTCGAAGGTGGCGGCGCGGCGGTCTTTGAGGTGGACGAAGTCTAGCTCGCGGTCGCTGCGCAGCGTCAGTTTTACGGTTACGCGGTCGCCGGGGCTCAGCGGGTCGTTGGTGGTGATGGGCTCCAGGCGGATGCCGTCTACGGTGGGGATGCTGCGGAAAAGTTCGCGCTTCAGGGTTAGCGGTCCGTCACTGGCGGTTGCTACTTTTTCGGCCATTTCGGTGTATTGCCAGTAGACGCCACCCCAAACTAAGCGGTTGTCCTTATTCTTTACCTTCACGGAGGCGAGCCCGCTGGTGATGTTCGCAGCAGCGACGCTTACGGAGAAGGCTCCGGTAGCGACTTCTGTGGTTTTCTGGGCGGCGAGTACGCGGGATGCAAGGTCTTGTTTTGAGGCAAAGTCCGGCCACGTTACCTCTAAAGGCTTGCCCGGTCCGTCCGTCCAGTTGGTCCCCGTATTGAGGAGGGCGAAGACGGCGGCGGCGGTGGATTTGGTGGTCGCCCAGCGGTTGGTCCGCTTGTTGGTCAGCAGCCAGAGGCGCATCTCGTCGAGCTCATCCGTAGTTCCTCCGGCAAGCTGGAAGGCTTCCAGGATGCGGCAGTGGGTCTCGATGGGAAGGTTTTGCCAGCGGTAGCCGCGGCCGTATTTCCAGTACATGCCGAACTCATCCTTGTGCAGGGCTTTCTCGCGGAGGGACTCGATGATTTTACGTGTAATGTTATTCTGCGGGCGGGCGACTTGTTGTGGAGTAGCCTGACTGATCGCCAGTAGGGCCTGCTCGTACAATCCGTAGCTCAGCCATTCAGCACTGGCGCGTTCGGTATAGAATTGCAAGGCCTCGCCTACGCTTTTTCTCATGCTGATCTGGTGACCGGAAATGGAGCGTGCGTAGAGGTAATGAACGACAATGGAAGAAGGCTGGTAGTCTTTCTCCCAGTCTTTCCTATCCTTCATCTTGAGAAGTAGCTCTTCGTAGTCTTTCTTCATCTCTTGGTCCAGCCAGAGGATGGCACTTTCAGAAATGGCGTTTACGCGGCTTTTTTGGTCGTCGGTTACCACATTGAGTTGGCGCAGGCGGGCGAGTGTTTCCACGACGTATTGCGTCATGTAACGGTTACCACGGCCTCCGGGGAACCAGCCGAAGTAGCCGGCCTGATTCTGGCGGTTGGCGAGTTTGTCCAGGGCCGCGGTTTGCTCATCCGCCAGCCGCTTGAGGTCGAAGAGCTCACCGATGCGGGAGCGCTGCTTACGCTCGTCTTCGGCGGCGCGGAGCCAGGGTGTTTCGGTGAGGAGCGCGTTCTTAAGGTTTTGGTTTTGCTCCAGTTCGGACTTCAGGGCGTTGGTGTCCTTCTTCCATTCGCGGAAGACTTGCTCCAGAACCGGTTTGTTACTAACCGTAGCGTAGGCCAACTGGTTCGCGAAGTAGCGGTTGGCCAGCTGCTCGGTACAATCGTACGGATACTCCATGAGGTAGGGGAGCGACTTCAGCGCCAGCCAGGCCGGGTTGGTGGTGGCCTGGAAGGTGTAGTTCACGTGCTGGAGGGTGCTGCTGTTGTTGCTGGCCAGTACGGGCAGGGTGATGGTTTTCTTTTCCTTCCGCTTGAGGTAGAAGGGTTGGCTGACGGTGATCAGCGTCCGGTCCGTCAGAACGGGGATGACGTTTTCTTCGCCGTCGGAGAAACCTTCTGCGCGGGCAATAACACGGTAACCAATGGGCCCGGTGGCGGAGAACCCGTCGGGGATGGTGAGGGCGAAGCTTACGGCTTCACCGGAGTTGGGGGCGATGCTTTGCTCCTTCATCCATTTTTCTGCACCTGCGGCCGCGCCCAAAGAAGATAGTATCTCGGACGAAAACAGTTGGTTGCTAGTCAGATCAAACAGTTCCAAAGTCACCGTTACGTCCATCGCTACTTCAGTCATATTATTGACGCGGGCGGTAAGGCCAATTTCGTCGCCTTCGCGTACGAAACGGGGAACGTTGGGCAGCACCATGAGCTCCTTCTGCGTTACGATCGTCTGCTCGGAAACGGCCGTAGCCAGCTCCTTATCGTGGGCAAATAGGCGGAACTTCCAACTCGTAAGCGCTTCCGGACTATCGAAACTGATGACGAGATTACCATTCTGGTCGCTCGTGAGATCGGGTAGCCAAAATGCGGTTTCTTGTAGTTTCTTGCGAATTTTGACGGGAGCATCGACGGATTTTTCTCCTGCTTCCTGAACGGATGGCGGCGGCGGGGAAGCACCTGCGCTTACTACCGACATTTCCATCAGGGCTCCTCTATCTGCGGAAGAGTCTTCAAACTCAGCTGCCGCTTTCATACTGTAAGCAGCCGGCGGGCCGCTGCGCTTCATCATACTCATCCGGCTGCCGCGTATATTTATTTGGTCACCGAAGGGGCTAAGGTCTAGCTGTGGTAAGGATGGAGCTAACTGTAGGTCTGGCCAGCGGAAATTACTTCTGCCCGATGCGCCAAACATACCGTTGGTAAGCATATTCATCGACTGGACATAGCCGTTGAAACTGGGGAAAGGGCTGAAGCTCCAACCTTGGTTTGGGCTGATTTGGTCCAGACTCGCATCATACATTGAAGCGAGGGCCGCAGCCATGACGGGTGATCCGTCGGCATTTTTAACCGTCAGCGTCCACCGCTCGGGTTCTCCAGGGCGGAGTTTGTCGCGGAAGGTGGCGTAATCGATCTTTAGCTTTTTATTGTCCCAGCCGAGGTTGAAGCGCTCGCGGAAGTTGTGGCTTTCATTAAAGTGTACGAAGCCGATGGAGAGGTTGATGCCACCCCGGTCCGCATCGGTCGCAGTGTAAGAAAAGACGGTCTTTTTCTCGGAGGTAGTCTCTACGACTTTAAACCCTTTACGGCTTGCCCATAAGGCGTTCACGTTGGGTAGCGTACTGCTGGAAACCAGGGTCATGGTAAATATCTCTCCTATTTTCGGGTTCCGGTTACTCACCTTCGTGAAGTAGTTGACGCCAGCCGGTAGGACGGATTTTTCGGCATCGAGCACTGCAAAGGAGGCTGATTCTCCGGCCGTTCCGTCGGGGTAAGCCCAGTCGATACGGTAATGGCCTACGGGCCAGTTGCTGGCGGCGAGGTCGAGGCGGGCTTCGCCGTTGGTGATTTTCAGGCTGTCTTCATAGATGGGATTACCACTGGAATTCCAATTTTCCAAATCATTAGAATTTTCGAATGCGAGGCTAGGAAACCGCTTTTGGTAATCCTGAGCAGTGAGGATTGGGCGGTCCGGGAACTCCCATTTACGGTCTACCAGCGATGTGCCCGGCTTGGTGACGGGCGTGATGGTAAGCTTTACCGTTAGGTTCTCATCAGCTCCGACGGCGAGGATGGTAAGGCTGTCAGCTTTATCCACCAGTTCCTCGGTTGGGCGTAGGGCAATGACGGAGTTTTCGCTTCGCAGGATGATGTTCGTGGAAGCGTCGTGCGTTTCTCCGGTATCGTCGGCAACGTCGGCTTCGATGACGAAACGGAAGCGCTTGCGGCCTTTTTGGCTCTGTTTTTCCGGGGTGAACTTGATGGAGAACTCGCCCTGACCTCCGGTTTCGGTAGTGCCGTCGGCGATCAGTTCTTTGTCGTTATTGTTGCCACGGTCCCACCACCAGTAACTCACTTCTTCGAGGAAGACGCGGTAGTTGACTTTTGCACCATTAAGGCCGGGACCAGCATAAAGCTCTGCAGTACCTTTTACTTCAGTTTCTTCTCCGGCGACGGCGTAGTCGGGCCCGTTTAGCTTAACCTCAAAGCGCGGCCGTTTGTATTCTTCCACACGAAAGCCGACGCTGCCGCCTTCGGTCTCAATCTGAAAGTTACCGGTCAGGCCACCTGCGGGCAGCTTGAATTCTGCGTGGAAGCGGCTGTACTCGTCGCTGGTAACGGTCACCTTGCCCACTTCCTGGTAATTGGGATCTCTTAAGATTAGCTCCCGCTCTATGTTGGTGAGCATCTCCGGCATATCACTGGAGCTTTTCTGCCAGGTGAGGCCGTAGACTTTTACCGTTTGGCCGGGGCGGTAGATGTTGCGGTCGGTGAACAGGGGCGTGAGGGGGTAAGTATCGCGGTCGTTATTCCGGTAGTTACGGAAGTAACCGCCGTTGGTAACCAGCTCGTCGTTATTTGCCCGATCGTTAAGGATAAAGCGGACGGAGAATTCCTTAGTGTTGGAGTTTTTAAACCGCCCGTCGGCACCTGAAGTGACGGTTTTGATGGTGCGCCACTTACTACGGTCTCGGCCGTTTTGTCGTTGTATTTCTACGCTCACGCCAGCACGGGCGGCCCCGGTAGTCCGGTCTACGACCTCGAAGTAATCGTCTTCGCCGTCGTGAAAGCGTGCCACGGCGAGGTCGCTGACCTGGAAGTTGGTGATGGCCACGTAGCCTTCCTTAAGGTCAAAGCTCTCATCGCTGCTGGAGATAAGGTAATAGCGGCCTGGCTTTTGGGCCGTCATCCAGGTTTCCGTGGTGTGCTGTTCGTAATCGTCGTTCTCCGGCAAACGGAAAGCTACTTTAGCGAGGGGTTTCTGCTCGATCAATTTTGCCAGCGCTTCTTCGTCGATCCGCCAGCGTTCAAAATCCTGCGAGGGGCCGGACTGCGGAGCGGTGTAGAGGCGGTGGTAAACGTGGCTAATATTCCGGTAACTAAGGTTGATGAGGATGTTTTCCTCTTTACCGTAGACGGACTGCACGTTGTTGCTGAGCGATTTCGTCAAAATCTGTCGGCGGAGTTGCTCGGCAGGAGTAGCTACGGCCGGGCTTTTGTCGGTGATCCGGTCAAGGATGGCTAGGGCGGTAGCTTTCGGGGTGGCGACGGTAGTTTCTTCGTTGCGGTAGCCATTGGCGTAAACCTGGGCTTCTTTGACGAGGAAGATTTGCCCGCCAGGGGTATTCAGGTAGGTCTCCTGCATCCGGCGTAGGGCGGCCAGGTTATCTGTCTTGTCGGTCCCGAGTTGCTTTACGTATTCCAGCCGGTCGATGTCCACGGCCATTAAGGCGGGAGAGGGGGGACCGAGGTGGAAGTTGGTGAGGTCTCGGTAGATTTTTAGTTTGCGGTAGGTGCCCGTTCCTTCGGTTGCATCGATCGGCATGGCGGCGAAGGCGGCGGCGCTGCCGAGGTATTGCTCCGGCTTTGTGATTTCAGGGTCGCCGACGCTAAGCAATGGGTTGCCGAGCATATTTAGGGAGGCGCGGGCCAGCAAATCGTAGAGCGTCGGCTGTTCGTCTATTCGGGCGCTGTCGTTGGTTACGATGGCGGGAACAGCGGAGAGTTGGGTACGGGCGGTGCGGGCTAGGTGGAGACTGGTGAACAGATGGCTTTCAGCGGCTTTGACTAGTTGGGTCAGGTTCCAGTCTTCCAGCGGTTGGTTGGCTGTCGGTACGGAGTCCGTAGTTATTGCGGTGTTATTGCGCAGTCGCCAGCTATTTTGCTGGGCGTATTGGTAGTAGCTGGAGCCGAGCATAAAGTTCAGAACTGCAGCAATTATCGGACGATCTTTAGTCACATCCAGCTCTTGATGGATCAGTTTGATCGCGGCATCCTGGCTTTCTTCTTCGGTTTCGCTGGTGAAGGCTGCGCGGTAGGCGAGGGCTTTGATGGCCTGGTCTTCATCACCGTTTTTTACCGCGAGATCGTAGTAAAATTCAGCTGCTTTCAGTGCGGTTCGAGGCTTACCGTCTTTCATGGCGGCTTCAATCTTATTTTTTTCGGCCTGGTAGTTCTGGCTCATCAGGTTAGCGGTGAATAATAAAACGAGGGCGATCAGTAAATGGCGCATGGGTAAATCTTTAAACATCGGTGAAATAACAGCGGTGGAACACCTTTTTTGTACAGTGCTCAGGGCATGGATGCACATTCGTGGGCGTGTGCATACGGTGAGGGTGTTAAAATTAGGAACTAAAGAGTTAGAAATTGGAGCGCTAGAAACTAGCCAATTGTTTTCTAGCGCTCTAATTTCTAATCTTCAAGATGCAGCACCAAAAGCGGTGTCTCCGGATGCAAAACCATCTGCTTAGTATTGCCGGAATGGAATAAGTTGGCCCAAAACCCGCGCTGCTTGGTAACCATCACGGCCAGTTCAATAGGTTTAGATTGGAGGTATTCAACCAAGCCCTTCTGGACGGAATCAGCGGTTACTTCCTGAATCTCAAAGGCAAACTCCGGATCAGGGTTATTGAATAGCGGAGCGAATAAGCTTTCCCGCTTTCCCTCATGCTGTCCTTCTTCATCGTTGATGTGAACGAAGTGGACCCGGGCGTGGAACAGCTCGTTAAAACCACGGAACTGAAGTACGGCACGTCGACTTAGTGACAGGCTGTTACTGGCGTAGAGGACGTTGTTATATTCTTTGAAAATTGCCTGATCTGGCACTAGTAGTACCGGGCACTTCGCGTTTTGAGAAACTTCAGAAGCAATATTGCCGAATACCTGCTCCAGTAGGTCCCCGTCTCCGGTACTGCTCATGATGATGAGGTCGAAGTCTTCGCTGTGCCTAATGATCTTATCCGCCGCAAATCCAAGGAGAAGTTCGGACTTTCGGACCAGGCCCTTCGGAGCAGGATTTTCCGCCAGGAACGTATCGAAAGCCTCATCACGCTGGTCCATCAACTCGGCCATTGGCAGAATGACGAGGGCATCTCCCGTGGTTACTTGTGGAGTAAATACGTGAATAACTTTCACTTCAGTAGCTCGGGTGAAGGCCGCGAAGCTTTCAGCATAACGGAGCGTAGCGGCTGAGGCAGCGCTAAAATCTACGGGAACAAGGATTTTCTTAATCATAGGGATAGGATATTATAGCTGCTTTGCCGGGCAGAAACAGAGGACTTATTGGTGTTTCGTGAAGTGTTTCAATACTTAACAGTGGCAACAACTAATAAGGACACACGCGAAGATAAAACGCGGTGACCGCTTTTAATGCTCGATTTTCTTCTCAATTCCAATCCATTCTCTTCTCTGGGCGTTACATACTGCGTCCCTTATCGTCAGAACCCTGATATGTCCATAGCTTTCCTTCCCTTAATTTGCCCGATGTATGCCGCGAATGCCGACGAACTGCTTGATGTCCGGGGGGTAGAAGGGTGGAAACTTCGGCGCTTCTCTACCGGAGCGGCGCTCCGCGCTACTTGGCCCGAAACCAGCCGACCAGATGACTTTTGGTTAAGCCTCGAAGTCCTTGCTTTTTTGACGGATAATCCCCAGGGAGCCGAAACCGAAGCAATACTACTGGAAGACAGTCGGAGCTTTCGCCGGATTATGCTGACCGTTCAGTCGTTTTCTTTCAGCGCCGCCGGTCAGGTACAAGACGGAGCGAAGGGTGAAACTTCGGGCTGGGACTTTCGCCGACGTCTACTGACACCATTCTCCTTTCGTATACTTTCCATCGGCCAACTCCTTACTTCAGGTAGCTTCTCTTCCGACGGGCTCGGCCAGCTCTCCGCTTCCGAGGCCAGCGAATTGTTACCTGCCGTTGCGGAAACCCTCATGCGCCTTCGGCCAGGTTATGCAGCGGTAATGATTAAAGACCTGTACCCAATTCTCCACCCCGCCGTGAGAGAACTACAGAATACCGGTCATTACCTCCTGCCTGCGGATCCTGTAATGGAAATAAAAATTTCCGCAGAATGGAAGAACTTCGAGGACTACCTCGCGTCATTGACGAGCAAGTACCGCGTTCGCTACCGCCGGGCTCGAACTAAAATGGAAGGTGTTACTTCTCGCCCGCTTACTGCCCGGGAAGTACGTCGCTACGGAAACCGTTTTCACGAACTATACCGCTCAATTAGCGTTGGCGCAGACTTTAATTCTGCAAGCCTTAAACCGGACTACTTCCCCTGGCTCGCTTCCGTCCAAAAGTGTAAACCAAGCCTCGAGACCGTTCTGTCTAATGGTGGCCTCGAAGACGACGACATCTCTAAAAACGCTACTTCCTGCTTCACGGGCTATTTCAACGAAGCGGATGAGTTGATTGGGTTTACCTCCGTCGTACCCAACGGTGAGGTGCTGCACGCGCATTTTCTCGGTCTTGAGGATGGCTATAAACACAGCCACCATCTCTATCATAATATGCTCTTCAACTTATTGGAGCAGGCAATTACCGGGGGCTTCCGTACCCTTGACTACGGCCGGACTGCACTGGAAATCAAGAGTTCCGTAGGCGCGCAGGCTATCGAATACGCTGTGCTCGTCAAAGCACGTTATGGTTGGCTCAACCGTTTAATTCCCCTATTTACGCCAGCTGTTTACACCGCTTCGGAGTGGGTAGCGCGTAATCCTTTTCGGGGGGTATAAGTGGCTGGATAGTGTTAATCGTAGCTTACCCGGCCTCTTTTGCCCCCTGGCCTAGTACTCGCTTACAACCACCTGAATGATAGCTCGTATTTGCCAACAACTTCGCCAATTTAGCCCCGTCTCCTAATGACAATTTTACATCATTCCTACCGTCGGAAACCAACCTTCTGTAAGCTGAAAAGGTTCTTTGTGTGGCGGATCGAACACATCGGGTTATCTTAAAGTAACCAAGGCTATTTGTTTGTTTATTGACAATAATTCCGTAGTTTACACCTTTCGTTAGCAGCCCGTATTTTTTATTGAAACCCAAAAGCAATGAATACCAAAAGAAACGTAAAGTACCACTACCTAAAGACCAAAAAGGCATTGCACGAAACCATGCAGCGCATTCTTGATATCAACCGTAAAAGGCGGTTCTTTGGCGAAGACGTATCTAGGAAAGAAGAACTTAACGAAGAGTTGAAAGTTCTCAATGCAGTAGCCGAAAACCAGGCGCTGCGCCTTCGTAGTATTGAGGTACGAATGAGCAAACAAGAGGATGCCGCTTAGGCCGTATTTAGCTGAAAGCATTTAGATGCCCCGCACTCTAAATGCTTTCAGTAGGATGCTTATTTTTCAAGAAATGCCAATAATTCTCCCAATTTTTCTCCGGTCATAACTTTAGGGAATTTGATTTGCCCGCCCTTCTTCTTTGATTGTTCGAGGAAGTCGTAGAGCCGGTTAGCGGGTGTTACCCTAACCTTTACACCTTTGAGCGCCTTTCTGCGCGCAACCTTATAATTTTTGTTGACTTCCTGTAGGTGAGCATCAAGGATTTCGATTGCTTTTTCTTCGCTGAGGTCTCCGTTTTCGAGGCCGATTACCCACTGGTGGTAGTAGTCGTCACCATCTTCTGTGGGGATGGCGCCTACGGTAAATTCCTTGACTTGGGAATTGGTGGCGTCGTTTAGGGCTTTGATGGCATCGTTTAATTTTTCTTCGGAGAGCTGAGAGCCGACTACGTTAAGCCAGTATTTGGTCCGTCCGGTGATAACGATTTCCATTTGCTTCTTATCGGTGAACTTGATGGTGTCGCCGATCATGTATCGCCAGGCGCCAGCGGGGGTAGAGGCGATTAGGGCGTAATCCTTGTTTTCTATTACATCGCGAAAGTCGAGCACCTTAGGGTTTTTAAGGATGGCTCCTGCATCGTCGAAACCGTCGGCGTCGTGCGGGACGAACTCGAAGTAGATGCCGTGATCTAGGGCTAGTTGCATCGACATCGTATTCGGGCGGGCGTTGAAGGCGTAGAAGCCTTCGCTGGCGAGGTAGGTGTCCATGATAATGAGCGGGTGATCCAGCAGCGCCTCAAAACTTTTACGGTAGGGCTCGAAAGCTACACCTCCGGTGGTGTAGACGGCGAGATTGGGCCATATTTCGTGGATGTTCTTTAGCTTATTGACTTCAATGACTCTGCGGAGCATCATTACCATCCAGCTCGGGATGCCCGCCAAAGCAGCGACGTCCCAGTTGGGTGCTTTTTCGGCGATTCGTTGCATGCGGGTATCCCAGTTAGGGATACTAGCGATCTCGATTCCGGGTTTGTAGAAACCCTCCATGAAACCGGGCATATTGCTAACGTTGATGCCGCTAATTTCTCCTTCGAAGGCACCGAATTTGTTCTCCTCCAGATCGGCGGAGCTGGTGAGCATCAGAATGTCTTTTTCGAAAAGGGCGGCCGGCAGGTCAAAATTAGCAAGGCTCTCCGCCTGGGCGCGGCCTACCTTTCGGGTACACTCCAGCATCTCGTTGGTGACGGGAATGCGCTTTGACCTCTTGCCGGTGGTTCCGCTGCTTAGGGCGTAATAATCTGGCTTCCCGGGCCAGGTGATATCGGGGAATTTTCGCTGTTGCTTCCACCAGTATTCGTTCATCCGGTTGTAATCGTGTAGCGGTACGCGTTTGGCGTAGGCGTCACGGATATCTTCGGCTTCCAGCAGGCTGTCGAAGTTGTAGAACTTACCGAAGGCGGTGTCTTTGGCGGTATCTAGCAAATACCTCAGCTGGCTTTCCTGGGCTGCTGCTGGGTCTGAGGGCTCCTGGGGAAGGAGGTTATGCTTAGTTTCAAGAAAGGTCTTGACGATCTGTCCGAAAAATGCCATTGGGTTGGTTTATAAGTTCGTTGGGTTAACCACTTTTCGGGATGAAGTGTTTGCTGGGGCAATTTCAGTTTTAGGGCGCGGCCGCAGGTTCAGGGCCGGTTGGAGGAGCGGGGTGGGGGAGCACGTTGAATAGTGAATTCGCGCTTCAAAACCGGATGCGGTCTTAAAGTCTCTCTTCGCACCCGCGTCCGCACCCAAGAAAAATGAAGCCATTATATTACACCGACTAATCAGACCTTCCATGCTCCAATATCAGCTACTGACTTCATTCACACTAATCATTTTACTCACAGCCTGCAACGCACCGGACCCCTCCGCTTCCGCCGACATAACGGTAGCCAAATGGCAGAAAATAAGTCTTGACTTCCCGGGGCCGGAAACCAACGAATTGGCAGACCTTAACCCATTTACCGACTACCGCCTTGACGTAACGTTCATCAACGGCGACCACAAATTAACTATCCCGGGCTACTACGCTGCCGACGGTGAGGCCGGCGAAACAGGAGCCGAAGCCGGTAACATCTGGCGGGTAAATTTCCGCCCCGATATGGAGGGTTTCTGGGAATGGAAAACGGACTTCCACCGGGGCGAAAACGTAGCCACCACCGGCGAAACGGGCCAGCCCGTAAATCACGAAAACGCGTCTGGATCCATCTGGGTAATCGCTCCGGTTCCCGGAGAAACCGGCCGCTTAGAACGTAACCACCCCCGCTATTTACAGTGGTCCGAAACTGGAGAGTATTTCCTGAAGGGTGGGGCAGACAGCCCCGAAAACTTCCTGGCTTATAAAGATTTTGACGGTACTTACCGCCACCGTAAAGACTTCCGCGAAGGCAAGAACAAAACAGAAGGCCTGCACCACTTCACCGCCCATGAAGGCGACTGGAAAACGGGTGACCTGACCTGGATGGCCGGTAAAGGCAAAGGAATGGTCGGAGCACTAAACTACCTCGCAGGTAAGGGCATCAACAGCTTTTACTTCCTGACCATGAACATTAACGGCGACGGCAAAGACGTCTGGCCATTCGTGAAGCACGACGACTTTACCCGCTTCGACTGCAGTAAGCTTGATCAGTGGGAAATGGTCTTCGATCATGCCGATGATAATCTAGGGATGATGCTCCACATCGTACTTCAGGAAACTGAAAACGAAACCCTGTTTGACGGCGGAGGTACGGGCCCTCAGCGCTCCCTTTACCTCCGAGAACTCATCGCCCGCTTCGGCCATCACCGCGCCGTAACCTGGAATATTGGAGAGGAGAATGGCCCTAATGACTGGTCTAAAGCCAACGGCTTTCAGACCAACGCTCAACAAGCGGCGATGGCAAACTTTTTTGAGAAGAACGACCCCTACAATAATTATGTGACGGTGCATACTCACCCTACTGAACGGGAGCGTAAAGAGATTATCGGCCCCTTGCTCGGAAACGCTGATTTTGACGGCCTTTCGCTACAAGTACACATTCCCGAGGAGTGTCACGAGCAAACACAATATTGGATAGAGGCTTCTGCCGCCGCCGGTGTACCCTGGATCGCAACCATCGACGAAGTCGGCCCCTGGTTCCGAGGACTGGATCCGGACGACGGCGCACCTTATAATAATCAGGATTCCGTCCGTGCCCTCGTTTTATGGGGTAACCTGATGGCTGGGGGCGCCGGAGTGGAATGGTACTTTGGCGCCCGAAACGCACATAACGACCTCGGTATGGAAGACTGGCGCAGCCGTGACCGGGCGTGGGGATGGACGAGCCATGCTATTGACTTTTTTCGGGAGTACCTGCCCTTTGATGCGATGGAACCTTATGATGAACTTGTTGGTGAAGGAGCTTATTGCTTTGCTAAGCCGGGAGAGGTTTACCTGGTCTACCTTCTTTTTCAGGGCTTAACGGAGCTGGACCTCAGCGCCGCTTCAGGAGATTGGACGCTGCGGTGGCTCAACCCCCGAACGGGAGAATTAACGGATGCGGGTACGGTGACCGGAGGAGCCAGTGTTCAGTTGGAAGCTCCGGGAGAGGGCGACTTTGCTGCTTTATTGACGAAATAAAGTAGTTTTGTGGTTCCGCTATGTCGGAAACAGATAGGGTGGCAACCGTTAGTTAAAAACAAATATTTGTATTCTTAAATAAAACAACTATATTTGTATTGCAAAAACGGAGCAACTTTTCCTCGGATCGCTCGCAAAGCCAAGGCTCATGCGGGAAGATTTTATTCATTTTATCTGGCGGCAGGTCCGCTTTGACCTCCGGAGTTTAACGACTACTACTGGAGATACCATTTCCATTCAGGACTTTGGCCAGCACAATACCAATGCTGGCCCTGATTTTAGCGGTGGGCAAGTTCGCATTGCTGGTTTTCAGTGGGCGGGCAACATCGAGATGCACGTCAATGCTGGCGATTGGTATGCACACGGTCACGAGACGGACCCGGCCTACGAGAACGTTATCCTGCACGTTGTGTACGAGGAAGACCGGCCAGTATACCGCTCCGACGGAGGGCGTATTCCCTGCCTGGAGCTGAAAGGCCGTATTCCTAAAGACATAATCAAGACCTACTGGCGGCTGCAGAATAACGAAGATTGGATTCCTTGCAATAACCAACTCCACCTTGTGGACGAGCCCTCGCGCCGCGACTGGCTCGATCAGCTCAGCCGGCAGAGACTGAATAACAGGTCTCGCCGTTTTAGTACGCGGATGGAGCATACTCACCGGGACTGGGAGGAGGCTTTCTACCAATCACTTGCTCGTGCCCTCGGCGGTCGCGTCAACGCCGATGCGATGGACATGCTGGCCCGCTCCATTCCATTACGGAGCATGTTGAAGCATAAGCACAGCCTGTTACAGTTGGAGGCATTGCTTTTTGGGCAGTCCGGCTTGATCCCGGGCTTTGAAGAAGGGGAGGAGACCTACGTAACGCTGTTGCGGAGGGAATACCAACTACTAAGGGTAAAGCACGGTCTTCGCCCGTTGCCGATAGCTGCCTGGCGGTACTTACGCCTGCGGCCTAATAACTTCCCGACCATCCGCATTGCCCAACTGGCATCGATGCTGCACCGTACCGGACAGTTATTTGGTAAGGCCCTGGCTGCTGCGGATGCCAAGGAGTTGCAGAATATGTTCGAGGTCAAACTCAGTAATTACTGGCGAACGCATTACCGCTTCGGTAAAGAAGTTAAAGCAGGAGAGCGTCGGTTAGGGGTCTCCTCTATTCGATCTATCCTTATAAATACAATTGCTCCGGCGCTTGTTGCTTATGCCGATCAACGCGGCGACGATCGTTTTCGTGACCGGGCAGTGGATATTCTCCAGAGTTTGCCGGCTGAGGACAATGCGGTGCTTCGTCGCTGGTCCAAACTGGGTTATGCTGCCGAAAACGCTGCGGACAGCCAGGCTTTATTGGAGCTGAAGACTAATTACTGTGACGCTGCGCGGTGTACGGATTGTGCGATTGGCTGTCAGCTGCTCAGCCGGCCTTATAATGCTGAGGAGGAAGGGCCGCTGCTTACGCTTAATGAAGAGGCGAGTGTATACTCGCTTATGGGTTGTTAGCGCCTTCGGAGCCCAGGTAAATATGATGGGCTGATGAGTAGCTGGTAAATACGATGGGCTGATCGGTAGCCAGTGCGATGGGTTGACGGGTAGCCGGTAAATGTGATGGGCTGATCGGTAGCCAGTGCGATGGGTTGATGGGTAGCCGGTAAATATGATGGGCTGATCGGTAGCCGGTACGATGGGTTAATGGGTAGCAGGTAAATGCGATGGGCTGATTGATAGCCGGTACGATGGGTTGATGGGGCGCCGGTAAATGTGATGGGCTGATCGGTAGCCGGTGTGATGGGCTGATCGGTAGCCAGTGCGATGGGTTGATGGGTAGCCGGTAAATGTGATGGGCTGATCGGTAGCCAGTGCGATGGGTTGACGGGTAGCCGGTAAATGTGATGGGCTGATCGGTAGCCAGTGCGATGGGTTGATGGGTAGCCGG
>Ga0306864_1000055_pt1 | contig 51135 bp, 47 predicted proteins | sample AntRauTorckE5430_FD_190448 | JGI IMG/M metagenome (GOLD analysis project Ga0306864, IMG submission 190448) | Saline lake microbial communities from Rauer Islands, Antarctica - Metagenome Torckler E5 #430 (v2) (version 2) | ecosystem: Environmental > Aquatic > Non-marine Saline and Alkaline >...
TCAAAATAATCTCGTTGAAATTGACTATTAAGATACTGAAAATCAATAACTTAAACAAGTTTAAGAGGTTGATTTTCAACTAATTAAACTTGTTTTTTATCTTTATTTCAAACCTTGATTCGAATTAAGTATTAGTACTACTAAAAACTCGTCAAAAGGTGGATTGACTTATTGTGAAGTTTCAATTTATTGGAAGTATGGATATAAAATGGGTAAAAGCCAGCTTCTAAGTGTTTTAAAAAACAAATTTTTTCTCGAAGGCATAACTATTATTTAAGATCAGATTGAAAGCAAAAACAAAAGGCTTTATATTAAAATAAGAAAGCCAGACTCTTTTTTGATTTAGACCTCATGAAAAACTCTGGCAAACTCTAAGTACTATTAGGCCGCATAATAATACGGTGGCAATCCTGTTATAGAGCAATAGGAGTAATACCATCAAAATAGTTAAGCAGCTAAAAGTCATCAATTCCATTTAAATGCGCCTTCATTTTGTAAAGGGTTTCTGCAAATCGCCTACGTTCTAGCTTTATAAGAAAAGGCAGTATTAGCAAATCAGACCTCGCTGCTTCATATATGAGGTCAATAAATCCTAAAGGAGATTTAGGAAATAAAGTAAAAGATCTCACTGTTATATTTTAAAGCTAGATAAACTAGCACTTTCAAGGCGTTTTAAACATGAGTAAAAGAGTCTAAATAAACTAAGGTGCTTCTCTTAGGTTTAGAAATTATACTTTTATTTATTTAGTTTAAATTATAAAAAAATCCCCTCTTTTATAACTGATAAATTATTATTACATTTGCAAAGTTTAGAATATAGGGGGGACAAATTAGTCCCCTCTTTTTATAAGTAAATAATGGCTTTAGATAAAGAGCAAATTTTGACTTTGGTTAAACAAGGATTAGAGGAAGACAAGGCTCTATTTTTGATTGATGTACAGATTTCTGGTAATAATAATATTAACGTGATCATAGATGGTGATAGAGATTTATCTATAACAGATTGTGTCAACATGAGTAGGGCTATAGAACATAACCTCGATAGAGAGATAGAAGATTTCTCATTAGAAGTGGCCTCTTGTGGAGCAACTGAACCACTTAAATTCCCAAGACAATTCAAGAAGAATATCGGTAGAAAATTAGCAGTCGAGAGCCAAAATAAATCTATAGAAGCAACGCTTACGGCAGCATCTGATGAAGATATTGAATTAAAATGGACTGCTAAAGAACCAAAACCGGTAGGGAAAGGCAAACACAAAGTAGAAAAAGAAGCAAAGATAGCTTACGAAAATATCGACAAAGCTCAAGTTATAATAAATTTTAACAACTAAAGATATTATGGAAAATATCGATTTGATCAACTCATTTTCTGAATTTAAAGACGACAAATTAATTGATCGAGTAACTTTGATGGCCATTCTTGAAGATGTATTTAGAAATGCATTGAAGAAAAAATTTGGACAAGATGATAATTTTGACATCATCATTAATCCAGATAAAGGGGATTTAGAGATTTGGAGAAATAGAATTGTAGTAAACGATGGAGAAGTAGAGGACGAAAACAAAGAAATTTCACTTAAAGACGCTAGAAAGATAGAGCCTGATTTTGAAGTAGGTGAAGATGTTTCTGAAGAAGTCAAGTTATACCAACTTGGTCGAAGAGCAATTTTAGCCTTGAGACAAAACTTAATTTCTAAGATTCATGAACATGACAGCACCAATACCTTTAAGTATTTCCAAGATTTAATTGGAGAGATTTATACAGCGGAAGTTCATCATGTGAGACACAATGTTGTGATCTTACTAGATGATGATGGTAATGAATTGATTATTCCGAAGGAGCATCAAATCCCTTCTGATTTCTACAGAAAAGGAGATAGCATAAGAGGTGTTATCGAAAAGGTTGAACTCAAAGGAAACAAACCCATAATTATTCTATCAAGAACGTCTCCAGTTTTTCTTGAAAAATTATTTGAACAAGAAATTCCTGAGGTATTTGATGGACTGATCACCGTTAAAAATGCAGTGAGAATACCTGGAGAAAAAGCAAAAGTTGCCGTGGACACGTATGATGATAGGATAGATCCTGTAGGAGCATGTGTCGGTATGAAAGGCTCTCGGATTCATGGTATAGTTAGAGAATTGGGTAATGAGAATATTGATGTGATCAATTATACAAATAATCCACAACTTTACATCCAAAGAGCTTTGAGCCCTGCAAAAATTGTGAATATCAAATTGGATGAAGTAAGAAAATATGCAGAAGTAACTTTAAAACCAGAAGAAGTTTCAAAAGCTATTGGACGTGGTGGACATAATATTAGACTCGCTGGACAGCTAACTGGCTATAACATAGAAGTCTTCAGAGACGGTATCGAAGAAGAAGATGTGGAATTAACAGAGTTTAAAGATGAAATAGAGGACTGGGTTATTAAAGAATTCAGTAGAATAGGTTTAGATACTGCAAAAAGTATCTTAGAATTGGATGTGAGTGATCTCATAAGACGAACGGATTTAGAAGAAGAAACCGTTATGAACGTGGTCAAAATTTTAAAACAAGAGTTTGAAGAATAGATTATTTAAACTCATCTTTGCAACATTATAAAAGAGGTAATATTAGAGGCAATTTATGGCTGAATCAAAACAAACAAGATTAAACAAAGTACTTAGGGAATTTAATATTTCACTGGATAGAGCGGTGGAATATCTGGGTGATCAAGGTATTGAAATTGAGGCAAGACCTACGACCAAAATTTCTTCGGAAATTTATGAGGTGTTATCAGACAAATTCGAGACTGATAAAAGCAAAAAGGTAGCTTCAGAGGAAGTAAGCGAGGAGCGAAAAAAAGAGAAGGAAGAGTTACGCCTCGCAAGAGAACACGAACTCGAGAAGAAGAGAGTAGACGAAGCTAGAAGAGAGCAACAGGCCATTGAGAATAAGAAAAAAGCTGCAGCCGCAAAAATTGATGAAGAAAAAAAGGCTAAAGCTGAGGAAGATTCAAAGAAGGTAGCAAAAGAGAAAGAAGAAACTATCAGGTCTAAGTCCAGGATAACAGGCTTAAAGCAAGTCGGTAAAATTGAACTTACAGATACTAGAAGAGGGAAACCTAAAAGCAGAAGAGAATCTGACAAGCCTGAAAAGTCTATTGAACCCGCTAAGCCGACTCTTATAAAGCCAGTGAAAGAGGCCGAACAAAAGCCTCAAGTTAAAAAAGAAGAAGAAAAAGTGAAAGAAGTTGAGGACCCTCAACACAAGACTCAATATACAAAGCTCTCTGGACCTAACTTTACTGGTGAAAAAATTGATTTAAATCAATTTAAGAAAACTCCAACCAAAAAGGAGAAGGAAAAAGAAAAAGAAAAAGAAGCAGCTTCTAAAAGAAGAAAGCGCAAGCGTATATCCAAAACGAATACAACTCCTGGAGCAACAGCTAAACCTGCTGTAAAAAGAGTCGTGAAACCAGCTCAAAGAAGAAACGTAAAGGTAGCTCCAAAGGAAGACCCTACGCCAGAGGAAGTCCAAAAGCAAGTTCGAGAAACCTTAGAGAAACTTCAAGGTAGATCAGCTGGTAAGAAAGGAGCAAAATACAGAAGAGACAAAAGAGATCAGCACAAGCAACGTTCTCAAGATGACCTCGATCAACAAGAAAAGGAAAGCAAAGTCCTCAAGGTAACTGAATTCGTTAGTGTTAATGAGATATCTACGATGATGGACGTCCCTGTAACTAAAATTATTTCAGCTTGTATGTCTCTAGGAATGATGGTAACCATGAACCAAAGACTTGATGCTGAAACTTTAAGCATCGTTGCTGAAGAGTTTGGTTACGATGTAGAATTTGTAAGTACAGAAGTTGAGGACCACAGAGTCGTAGTTACTGAAAATCCTGAAGATTTAAAGTCTAGGGCTCCTATCGTTACCGTTATGGGTCACGTAGACCACGGTAAAACTTCTTTGCTGGATTATATTCGTAAAGAAAATGTGATTGCTGGTGAGTCTGGTGGAATTACTCAGCATATCGGTGCCTATAGTGTAAGGATAGAAACTGGAGAAACTATTTCTTTCTTAGATACCCCTGGTCACGAAGCCTTTACTGCTATGAGAGCAAGAGGTGCACAAGTTACAGATGTCGCGATCATTGTAATTGCTGCTGATGACGATGTAATGCCTCAAACCAAAGAAGCTATATCTCATGCACAAGCTGCAGGAGTTCCTATTGTTTTTGCAATTAATAAGGTGGACTTACCTACGGCTAACGTAGAAAGAATAAAACAATCACTGGCTAGCATGAATTTGTTGGTAGAGGATTGGGGAGGAAAAGTACAATCCCAAGAAATTTCGGCAAAAAATGGTACAGGTGTTCCTGAGTTACTTGAAAAAGTTCTTCTTGAAGCTGAATTACTTGACTTAAAGGCAAATCCAAATCGTCTCGCAAAAGGAAGCGTTGTAGAAGCTTTTCTGGATAAAGGTAGAGGTTATGTATCTACTATCTTGGTTCAGGCAGGTACTCTTAGAATTGGAGATTATGTCTTAGCTGGAACAACAAGTGGTAAAATAAAGGCCATGCAAGATGAGCGTGGTAATAAAGTAAAAGAAGTTGGTCCTTCTACCCCTATCTCTATTCTTGGACTAGATGGAGCTCCACAAGCTGGTGATTCCTTCCAAGTTATGGAAGATGAGAGGGAAGCAAAAGAAATCGCCTCGAAAAGAAATCAACTTCAAAGAGAGCAAAGTGTTAGAACACAGAAACACATTACTTTAGATGAAATTGGAAGACGAATTGCTCTTGGAGACTTTAAAGAACTGAACATTATTTTGAAAGCGGATGTGGATGGTTCAGTAGAAGCCTTAACAGACAGTTTACAAAAACTTTCAACAGAAGAGATACAAGTCAATATTATACACAGAGGAGTTGGAGCCATTACTGAAAGTGATGTCTTGTTAGCCTCAGCTTCTGAAGCTGTTATCATTGGATTTAATGTAAGGCCTGCTGGAAATGCCAGGACACTTGCTGACAATGAAGAAATCGATATTAGAATGTATTCTATCATCTACGATGCTATCAACGACATTAAAGATGCGATGGAAGGCATGCTTTCTCCAGAACTTAAAGAAGAAATTACAGGTACTTCAGAGATTAGAGAGACTTTCAAAATTTCCAAAATTGGAACTATTGCTGGATGTATGGTGATTTCTGGAAAAATTTACAGAAATTCTGGTATTCGATTAATACGCGAAGGCATTGTTATTTACACAGGAGCGCTGACTTCTTTAAAACGTTTTAAAGATGATGCTAAGGAAGTGTCTAAGGGTTATGATTGTGGTATACAGTTGAAAAATTACAATGATATCCAAGAAGGTGACGTTCTAGAAGCTTACCAAGAAGTAGAAGTTAAGAAGAAATTAAAATAATTTCTGAATAAACTCCAAATCAAAAAAGGCCCCATAACATATATTATGGGGCTTTTTTAATTTGAAAAATACCTAATAACAGGTATTGCCATCACTGTTATTTAAAACTAAGTTTACATAAGCGTATGTAAAAATATTATCTATTATGCACATCCTAAAGTTTGAGGAATCAAACAACGCAAAAAAGCTGATCTAACCTATCAGCTTTTTTTGTGTTCAAAAATTGGTCAAAACTATAAATACCATTATAAATGCTACCTCCTAAAATAAAAAACCCCTTAACTTGTTTAAGTTAAGGGGTTTAATGTTGGCCTACTAGGTTTCGAACCTAGACTCTTCTGGACCAAAACCAGATGTGTTGCCAGTTACACTATAGGCCAATATTCTATTGGAGTGCAAATATAAAACTAACTTTTATATGAGCAAAAGTATTTCAAAATTTATTCAAAAAAATATTTACAGTTCATTTCACGAAGAGGACTGATCTCAAAGTAATAATAATCAAATCATACGTTTATAAGGTTTCATAATTGTTTATTTTCGCTCAAAATATTTATATCCATGACTAAATCTGCCTTTTCATTTTGGAATAAACTTTTAGGCTGGTTTGCCTTTCTTGTTGCTCTTGTGACTTATATCCTAACCGTAGAGCCAACAGCAAGCTTTTGGGATGCTGGTGAATATATAGCGACCTCTGCCAAGCTTCAAGTTGGTCACCCACCTGGAGCTCCATTTTATCAAATTTTTGGAGCCTTCTTTTCCATGTTTGCTTCAGATGAAAGTCAGATTGCCTACATGGTAAATCTCATGTCTGGTGTGGCGAGTGCTTTTGCCATTTTATTTATGTTTTGGTCAATCACTTTATTATTAAAAAAACTCACTAAAACGATAGACGCCAAAGGAAACTCATCAGACCTTGCTATTTTGGCAAGTAGTCTGGTTGGAGCGTTAACGTTTGCATTTTCAGATAGTTTTTGGTTTAGCGCTGTAGAAGCAGAAGTCTATGCTATGGCAGCATGTATTATGGCAGCCATGTTTTATACAGGCTTGTTGTGGGAAAGAGATATGCATAAGCCTAGAGGAAATCGTTGGCTCATCTTAATCTGTCTGATAGTAGGACTTTCCTTTGGAGTTCATTTTATGGCCCTGTTAACCATTCCAGCGATAGGCTTTTTGTACTATTTCAAAAATTTCAAAAAAATCACCATCAAGAATTTTGTAATTGCAAACTTCGTTGTTGTTGGAATCTTACTGTTTATTTTTAAACTCCTCCTGCCCTATTCCTTGACCTTTTTCGCAAAAATGGAAGTCTTTTTTGTAAACAACATAGGCTTACCCTTCAATTCAGGTACTGTTATAGCTGGTTTACTAGTTATTGCTGCATTTTATTTCGGACTCAAATATACAAGGCGCAAAAGTTATATTCACATCAATACGGTTTTACTCTGTATCCTATTTGTATTCATAGGCTTTTCTAGTTGGATTATGTTGCCCATAAGGGCTAACGCTGGGACTGTAATTAATGAAAATAACCCTAGTAGTGCTCAACAGCTCCTAGCTTATTATAACAGAGACCAGTATGGTGAAACTCATCTGTTTTACGGCCCTCAGTTTACGGAGTTATTTGCTGGTTTAGACCCCGATAACCCTTATGTAGACGATAATGCGATTTATGAGAAAGATGAAGAGAAGCAGGAGTATGTGATTGTCAATGATTATAAAAATGCTAAACAAAATTCTGATGCCTCGCATAAAACCTTTCTCCCAAGGATGTGGAGTACACAACATGCTGCCAATTACATGATGTTTACTGGACCTCTAGAATTTTCTATAAAGTCAGAATACAGGGGAGAACAAGAATTAGGTTCAATTATTGAAACCTTTAGAGACGATTACAGAAAAGGAGAGGTCTCTTCTGATGGTTACATCAGCTTTTTAAAGCGCTTTAACCAATACTTGGATATTGAAAAACCCTCTGTAGCCTCTAATCTCAGCTACTTGTTTGAGTTCCAAATGGGCTATATGTATTGGAGGTATTTTATGTGGAATTTTGCGGGTAGACAAAACGATGAACAAGGAAAATACACAAATTTTGATGGTAATTGGTTGAGCGGTATCGACTTTATTGACGAAAATCGACTGGGAAGTCAACAGAATTTACCTTCAGATCTTTCTGAGAATAAAGCAAGAAACACCTATTACTTCCTCCCTCTTATCTTGGGCTTAATCGGTTTATTTTTTCATGCGTCCAAAGATGTAAAGCGCTTTTGGGTGCTGACAGTCTTTTTCTTATTTACAGGAATCGCTTTAAAGATATACCTCAACGAGCGATCTTTTGAACCCAGAGAACGAGATTATGCTCTGGTAGGATCGTTTTATGTGTTTGCCATTTGGATTGGAATAGGCGTTTATGCTCTATTCCATTACTTAAAAACTTATGTCACGCCCAAGCTAGTAGCTCCAGCTGTAGGAGTACTTTGTCTAATCTGTGTCCCTGCCTTTATGGCTTCAGAAAATTGGGACGACCACGATCGCTCTGGAAAATACACAACTCTTGCCATGGCCAAGAAATATCTAGAGGGCTTAGATCAAAATGCCATTTTATTTACCATAGGAGATAATGATACTTTCGCCTTGTGGTATGCTCAAGAAATCGAAGGCTACAGAACCGATGTGAGAACCATCAATACGAGTCTTTTTGCTACAGATTGGTATATAGACCAAATGAGGAGAAAAGCGTATGAAAGTGAGCCTATTAAGACAACGTTAAAGCACGAAGATTATAAATATGGAACCAATGATGCCATATGGTTTCAGAAAGATCCCAGAGTAGGAGATTCCCTCAACATCAAGCAATTTATTCAGTATATCGAGAGCGATAACGAAACGACCAGAGCAGAACTCCAAAGTGGGCAAGTCATCAACACCTTTCCTACTAAAAACATAAGAGTTCCTGTAGATAAAGAAAAAGTCCTTAAAAATGGAATCGTAGAGCAAAAGAATGCCGACTTGATTGAACCTTATGTCGAAATCAATTTGGAAGATAACCTTATCTATAAACCAAACTTAATGATGCTTGACCTCCTAGCGAATAACGATTGGGATCGTCCTATCTATTTCACTGGAGGGAGTTTTAGAGATGAAGATTATTTATGGATGAAGGATTACCTCCAACTGGAAGGGGTTACCTATAAACTTGTCCCTATCAAAACTCCTGTGGATGAGAGAAATCCGTTTGACATGGGACGGATCGATGCCGATAAAATGTATGACATTGTTATGGGCTGGGATTGGGGCAATAGTGGAAGTGATGATATCTACCACGACACAGAAACCCGAAAAAATGCCATAACCTATAGAAGTAATCTTGCTCGATTGGTTGAAAAATTGATCAAAGAAGATAAACTGGAAAAAGCAGAAAACGTTCTAGATTTGGGCATGCAAAACATCCCTGTAAAACATTTCCAATACTATCAACTTCTAGAACCCTTTATAAATGGATATTATGAAGTAAACAAGCCTGAAAAAGCAAGGGAGGTCTGGGAAGCCGTCGCTAATAATTATAAGGAGTGGCTGACTTACTATGCAGGTATAGACTATGAAAACCAAATAGAAAATGCAGATAGGATCTTTGGTGAAATTGAAAAGTATAGAAGCCTTGTGGATATTTTAATTATTCAACAAGATGAAGAATTGGTTAAAGATAAAGCTGCAGAGTTCAATTCTTACCTAGAAAAATTTAGCCATTTCTACGAAGACTCTCCTGAAGAGAACGAGATTAACCAGATTGAAAGGGATAGTGCAGGCGATGGCTTAGTATCTCCAGACCAGCCAACTAATCCATAAAGGTATTGAGGTCTAGCACTTTTCTTCAGCACCTATTTCCTCACCGAGTGTGGAGCATTTCAACTGAAAAGAAAGAAATGTTCCTCACCTTCGATGATGGCCCCATTCCTGAAGTGACCCCATGGGTCTTGAATACTTTAAAAACCCATAGAGCTAAAGCTACTTTTTTTTGTATCGGAGACAATATAAAAAAATATCCAGAGCTCTTTCAACAGATTATAGATGAAGGACATTCTGTTGGAAATCACACCTTCAATCATCTGAACGGCTGGAAAACCTGTTCAAAAGACTACTTAGAAAATGTTGAGGCCTGTAAGCAAGAAATAGAATTACACTCTGCCCCTACACACTTATTTAGGCCTCCTTATGGCAAGTGCACTTCCACACAAACTAAAACCTTAAAAAGAGATGCTCAACAGATTATCATGTGGAGTATCCTCAGTAAAGATTATAAATCTAGCCTCAGCAAAGAGGCTTGTTTTCATCGCGTTAAAAGATCAGCTAGTGCTGGTAGTATCATTGTTTTTCACGATAGCTTAAAAGCTGAAAAAAACATGAAATATGCCTTGGTCAAAACCTTAGAAACCTTCAAAGAATTCGCGTTTAGCACCTTAAAACAATAAACCCTATCCTTTTATTTGACTGATATGCCCAAAGATCTGGAATAAACCTGCCAATAATTCTATTCAAGCAGGTTTAATACCAAATTAGTATTCAATGTCGTATAAAATCAATTTCTTTTTCACTTATTAATCGTCATAAAATAGAACCGTAACTAATGCTATGCTTCTGTTTTTGTCCTTAACTAAGTAAAAAACCTGAGCTGAGCTACGTCGTAGTATAATTCAAATTTTTAATGCATCATTTAAAAACTAGATTGGTATTAGACTTATAAGAATGTATCACTTATACCAATTTAAACCAGATTTACAAATAAACCCTCATTCGTTTTATCGACTGTCGCTTGGTCTTTTGTTCTAAGTCCTTTAATGGCTTTATCCCACTTTTTATTACTCAACTCCGATTTGGATTTTATCTCCTCCAAGGCTTGTGGAGAGGATACTTTTAGCAAGTCTACCACTACTTTCTCTTCTTCAGTAAGCTCTACCTTTTTCTTTTCTGGCCTCATCTGAGGAAAGAACAAAACTTCTTGTATGGAGGGGTTGTTGGTCAAAAACATAATTAACCGGTCCATTCCAATACCCAAGCCAGAGGTAGGTGGCATTCCGTATTCCAAAGCCCTTAAGAAATCATAATCGATAAATTCTGTCGCTTCATCGTCTCCTTTTTGAGATAATTTCATCTGATCTTCAAACCGTTCTCTTTGCTCAATAGGATCGTTAAGCTCAGAATAGGCGTTGGCAATTTCTTTACCACAAACCATCAGTTCAAAACGTTCGGTAAGGTCTGGATTGTCTCTATGCTCTTTACATAAGGGACTCATCTCTTTAGGATAATCGATAATAAAAGTGGGCTCAATAAACTTACCTTCACATTTCTCACCAAAAATCTCATCGATCAACTTGCCTTTGCCCATAGTCTCATTCACCTCCAAATTCATTTCCAGAGCAGCAGTTCGCAATTCCTCTTCAGACTTTCCTGTAATATCGAAACCTGTAAATTGGATAATGGCAGCGGTCATGGTCACCCGTTTGTAAGGCGCTTTAAAGTCGACATGATGTTCTTTAAACATAGTTTTGGTCGTCCCGTTAACTTGCAAAGCACAATACTCCAGCAAGTTCTCCGTAAACTCCATCATCCAGTTGTAGTCTTTATAAGACACATAGATTTCCATAGCGGTAAACTCAGGATTATGAGTTCTATCCATCCCTTCATTTCTGAAGTTTTTAGAAAACTCATACACCCCATCAAACCCCCCTACGATTAAACGCTTTAAATAAAGCTCATTGGCAATTCTCAAGTATAAAGGAATATCTAAGGCATTGTGGTGAGTGATAAACGGGCGTGCTGCCGCACCACCTGGGATAGATTGGAGAATAGGCGTTTCTACCTCCATATAGCCTTTTTCATTAAAGAAAGTTCGCATTGCTGTAAACAACGCCGAGCGTTTTTTGAAAATATCTTTCACTCCAGGATTCACCACCAAATCGACATAACGCTGTCTGTAGCGCTGTTCTGCATCCTGAAACCCATCGTATTCATGGCCCTCTCTATCTTTTTTGGGAAGAGGAAGCGGTTTTAGAGATTTACTCAGCAGTTTAAAGTCCAACACTTTTATGGTCTTCTCCCCTACCATAGTCGTAAACAACTCCCCTTCGATCCCTATAAAATCACCGATGTCTAGTAATTTTTTGTAGACCTCATTATATAGGGTTTTATCCTCTCCTGTACAAATCTCATCTCTGTTGAAATAGACCTGAACACGACCTTCCCCATCTTGCAACTCCGCAAAAGAAGCTTTTCCTTGAATCCTTCTAGACATCAAACGACCGGCGACCACAACTTTCTTCCCTTCCTCAAAGTTCTCCTTCACTTGGGTAGACGAATGGGTATAATGAAACTGGTCTGCAGGATATGGATTGATACCCATGCCCTTTAAGGTGGTTAATTTATCTCGCCTTACGCGCTCTTGCTCTGATAATTGCATAATTAAGTCTATTTTCTAAGGCCGCAAATATAAAGACAATCCGCCAATATCGTAAGCCATCCTCACAATTAAACCACAGCATCTTAAGAAATGCTATCTCGTTTTAAAGCCTTTTTATTTATTTTGATTTTGTGTGTAGTTAATTTGATGCTTTTAGACAGTAAGCTTTATGTTTTTAACACACTTTCAAGAGGCATCTGGGGTTTAGAGATTTGGCTGAAGGATTTGAACTGGCTTGAAACTGAACGATAAAAAACCAACTCGAATGAGTTGGTTTCTTATAAATTTTCATAAGCCTGATGATACTAAAATTTGTGACTTTTAATGCATTTTTCTTTAGATCAATCTTATTGACAGAATCATTATTAAGACCTAAAAAAACAATGTCCATTGGAAGATTTTTAATTTGATTTTGGTTGTTTTATTTGCATCAAATAACCACAATTAAGAAAAATAGAATCTTTTTCAAAAATTCCATATTCGACTTTATAAATTGTATTTATAGAGAAAAGTGTAATTTCTACATTAAAACAATCTTTTGTAAAATTTAATCCTCTGAATTTTATAGCATTTTTTTTCCTCGGTGACCTCAATAATACTTTACTTCTTTTTAAAATTGGTTGAATATTTACAATCTGAATTATCGACTAAGAATATGACATCTTTGTTTTCAAAAAAGACGCTTAAAGATTTAATAAGTCAGAAAGTATTTGTTCTTTAAAAAAATTTCAGAGAATAAGTTAAAATCAAAATAAATTTCAGCATAGCTTTGAAAATTTTATTGATTTTTTAAAATTATAAGAGCATTTTCTCTCCAAACTGTTTGACCGTAAACATCTGTTTCAAAAAGTAATCCAGACTCTTCACTATTCCATTCTTCATCTTGGTATTCGCCATAATGAACAAATTCATGTAAAATTGTTTCTGCTACTGCATTGGTAAAACCCTGAGCAATAGCAGTTGGGTTTGCATTTATGGGTTGAACATGGCTATCTTTATAATTCACAATTAATTAATTGTATAGGGTAGCTCTATTGTTAATCTTATATCTCCATTTACATTTGAAGAAGGCAACATGTATAGTTTAAATTCACCTACACCATAAAAATTAGTGTTGAATTCTATTTCACTATCTGTTGAGTTGAAATAGTTACACCAATTCATACCATAAGCTTCATCGAGTGTAAAACAAATTCGTTTATCTACATTCCCTTTTATTTTTATGATAGCAGTGGAGTAACTCTTACCTCCTTCTGAAACTATTGTGAAAGTCTTTTTTTTACTAAAATCATTAATATCCCAGCTTTTTTTCAAAGTTCCAGTGCATGAAATTAAAAAAGGTAGAATTAAACAAAATATATAATTTTTCATTGGTCTGTTGGAATTAATTGTGATGTAGAAGTAGCTCTTGGGTTTGCTGGTGCTAAACCACCCGTACCATGAAACTTACTTTCTACAATTACAAACTCTCCTATCTCTGGGTTATTTAAAAACAAACCGCCCCTAAACAGAGACGGTTTTAAAAACTACTCTTCTTGCATTAGTCTATCTGGATAAAACCTGTTCTCTCTAAAACTACTATCATCCAAAGCTTTTATTTTTACAACGGCTGCGACTTCAAAAGCCCAAAGCCCAACAAAACCAGATTTCACTTCATAACCTGGAATATCTTTTAAATTGAGATTAATAAAATAGTTTTTAGGAATTTTAATCCATTCTTTTTTCAAAAAAGCATCAATATCTGTTATAGCTTTTTCTGCTTGTGGTTCGTAAGCAGTATCTACCAGTTTTCTGAAGAGTTTTGGGATTAGTAGATATCTCTTATAGCTCTCTGCTTTAATAGGTTTTCTATCCTTCAATTGTTGAGAAATAAAGTATTCAATTAACCTATCCTTTATATTGTCTTTATCAATTAAATTAACCAGAATGATAAATTCTTTCTTGGGTACATCCAATAAAATAGCCAAAGAAAACATTTGTACTATGTATATAAAAGGATTAAGTTTATATTGGTCATACTCTTCTTGCTTCTTGCCATGGTATACTTTGGTTATCCGTCTATCCCAAACCTCTGCCATAACTTTTACTGCTTCTGAAAACTGACTGCGCAATTCTTCTTTGGTTGAACCTTTGGAATAGGAGGCGATTAGGATATTTAGCCTAGCTGAAAAGGTGACTAGCTTTATTTGCTGTAAGTGAATTTCAGTATTCATCTTATGAGGTCTAATTTCCCACTCCTCTTTTGGTGGGAAGTTTATTATATCTTGTTCTTTTCTATAAATTAAATCTATATACTTGTATATAACTTCTTTATAGAAATCTGTGTCTTTTCCGTTTTTCATTATTAATTATTAAAAACTGTATTTATCTCAAAACCATCTGCCCCAACATATTTATAATTAATGCTTCCATTTGCTTGTACATAACTTACTATACGCTCAAAACCATCATTTTTTATAGTATTATATAACGCCATATCTCCTCCCACAGCTTTCCATAGTCTATCTGTATTGTTTTCTAGGCCATTAGATATCCATTCATCACTCATTTGTCTAATACCATTTGGTAAAGTAGTCAGCCCCCAAGTACCATGAAACTTACTTTCTACAATTACAAACTCTCCTGTTTCTGGGTTTTTGAATAAAACCGCCCCTAAACAGAGACGGTTTTAAAAACTACTCTTCTTGCATTAGTCTATCTGGATAAAATCTGTTCTCTCTAAAACTACTATCGTCCAAAGCTTTTATTTTCACAACGGCTGCGACTTCAAAAGCCCAGAAACCAACAAAACCAGATTTCACATCAAATTTATCTGCATCTGGTTTTTCCCATCCACCCAAATTCTTAAAGGTTTTAAACCACTGTTTTTCTAGGTAAGCTTTTGTCATTTTCTTCGCTTTATCTTTATCTGGTTCATTAATAATATCAATAATCTTGTTTTTAGGTTTTAAAGGCCTTACTTCATCTGATATTTGCCAATTTTTGATTTTTGTTTGAATGCAAATATCATATAAAGCATCTTTAATATTGTCTCGCTTAACCAAATTGATAACTATTTGAAATTCATCTTCTGGAACGTCTAGCAAAACTGCCAATGACAACATCCAACGCATATAAAAAGTGTGAGTAATGTAATACACATCTATTTCCTTTTGAGCCTTACCCATATGCATTTTCACAATACCTCTGTCCCAAACCTCTGCCATAACTTTTACTGCTTCTGAAAACTGACTGCGCAATTCTTCTTTGGTTGAACCTTTGGAATAGGAGGCGATGAGGATATTTAGCCTAGCTGAAAAGGTGACTAGCTTTATTTGCTGTAAGTGAATTTCAGTATTCATCTTATGAGGTCTAATTTCCCACTCCTCTTTTGGTGGGAAGTTTATTATATCTTGTTCTTTTCTATAAATTAAATCTATATACTTGTATATAACTTCTTTATAGAAATCTGTGTCTTTTCCGTTTTTCATTATTAATTATTAAAAACTGTATTTATCTCAAAACCATCTGCCCCAACATATTTATAATTAATGCTTCCATTTGCTTGTACATAACTTACTATACGCTCATACCCATCATTTTTTATAGTATTATATAATGACATATCTCCGCCTACTGCTTTGAGTAATCTATCAGATTGAATATCTAAAGAGCCATTAGATATCCATTCATCACTCATTTGTCTAGTACCATTTGGTAAAGTAGTCAGCCCCCCAGTACCGTTAAACTTACTTCCAACACTTATAAACTTACCTTTATTTCGAGATTGCCCTCACTAGCACGATATGGTTCAAAAATTATAATTTTCTCCCCTTCTCCATAATAATCAGTATACCATCTTTCATTGATATCTCCTGTTAACCTCAGTATAGGTTTGCTAGTTTTTGAATTTAATTTTATGAGAACTGTATCATTTACATGACCCTTAATCCAAATGTTCATCATCGTATATGGATAATTTTTATAGGGTTTCAAAATTATAATTTGAGATTCCTTGAAATCTGAAATTATAATTCTCTCATCATCCCGTCCGCATCCTAAGAGAATACCTATAAGGAAACATGTAAACAATTTTCTCATCCTTATTGGTTTGTTGGGATTAGTTGTTATATAGAAATAGCTTCTGGGGTTAGTATTAAATAAATATCTTAATTCTACTTTATCCGACCCAAATTTAACTTTCATCCTAAGCATAAAAAAATAATCACGATTTAATTTTAGTTTTATTTTCTTCCATTTCTCTAATTCTTAATCATAAGTATTTGAGTAACTTTAAAATTAATGTCATAACATAGATTAGTAAAATGATACTTGAAATTTACCAACTACTCATGTTATGGTCTATTATATTTTGAATTTTCATTTGAATATGAGTTTATGTTAGTTAATTTTTCTTCGCAACTCTAAAGAAAAACTAAGTAAACCCGTAGACCTCTCCACGTTTATAAAAAGATTCAAATTGTGTGTGTGAAATAACCTTATAGTTTTATTGACACAACAATAGTAAAACTTTAAGGTTTAAAACATTTACGGTTTGACCGTATACTTATTACGGCTAAACCGTAAATGTTGAAAAATCATGCCTTCAGTCTAACAAAACAGCATTAAGCTTCGACTTAAACCTAAACCTCCTTTATTTAACGGAAGTTAGCCTAAGCAAACTCAAACCCCTTTAGTCATCGTGTTTTGCATTTTGAAATCACTCAATGAAGCCTCTGTGGTGTAGAGATTTGACAGAAAGATTTTAGCTGGCTTGAAACTGAACGATAATAACCCAACTCGAATGAGTTGGGTTTTAAAGATTTCCTAAAAATAGGACTGTTCAAAATAAGATTTTTTGACTTAAATTAGAATTATCAATTATTAATGCAATTTTCTTTTCTTTAAGTTGACTTTATATACCATATCGTTTTCAAAATAAATAATCAAACTATTTTCGTAAAAATCTAATTTACCAGCTTCTAATATTTTGTATTCTAGTATTTCATTATCTTCTTTTGATGGCTCACCAAGTTTAGCCTTCACTTCCATAGTAGTGTTCGAAATAAGCTCCTTACTTCCTTTCAAATCTTCTAACATCAAATGCCTTTTCGCAGGTTCTTTTCGCCAGACATCTTGATTAAAATCCAATTCAGGCGTAAAACTAAAGAAGATATATATTGCGCTTAAAACGATTACTAAATAAATTATAAAGGATGCTAATATTGTAAATACAATCCTTCTAGCCTTTGTTTTGAAATGAAATCTATTTTTGATGACTAATTTGACAACAAAGAATAGTATTAAAATTATTAGAGGTCCTGAAATGTAAAATAATAGATTCATGATTTTAAAGATTAGTCGGGATCAAAGCTCCATTATCATATCTGATTTAAATTATTAAGTTTTAAACGCTGACTTTTTACTTTACAATTTCCAATACAGATACCGAATCATTATAAATAAATATCCTGTATTCATTATTGTTGAACGGATAACCATTTGTATAATAGCCGAAATTATAAGTCATTACTTCATTTTTACCAAAAATTTTAATTTCATAACTACCATCACCTTTAGGTAAGTTTTTGCTAAATTTTAATTCTAATGTTATTGAGTCTTTAACCTTGAGAATTTTATTATATCCATTAACATCATAGCCATTTGATAGGAATAATGAATCTATATTTCTATCAAGTTGATTTACAACCTTAAAAGATATATCTCTATTACTATCAAAAACGCATGACGATAAACAAAACGAAAATATTAATATTAATATTAAAAAAATTCTCATAAATCTGAAGGTGTTAATTGAGTCTGTTCCGTAATGCCAAAGTTTGGTGCGGCAATTGGAGGTGTTAATGGGTTTAAATACCAAAGTAAACCTTCTATAAGCAAATTCCAAATTCCATCTGAAATTTCAGAATCTGTTGTAAAGCCTGAATAACATCCTGAGCAAAATTCAATTCCTTCGTCATTATTTTGTAAATCCATAAGTACTTCTTTTATAAGATTATTTGACACCTCCGATTCATGTGCAATACCAAAAAGTCTAATAACTTTACCTCCGTTACCGACTACTGAAAATGTCGCTGAGCGGGTATTTATTACATTTAAAAAGGAGTTGCCATAGTTTTGTGAGATTGAGTTCGTTCGTATATGTCGTCTTCTGTTGAATAGTTGATAACCACCAATTAAAACAAACCGTCTCAAATTGAAACGGTTTGTTTTTCTATTTTAAACAACCTAAATCCTTTATTCTTCAACTAAAAGCTTTTTCGCATTAAAAGCTACCCAGCTATCCTCTTTTTCAATATATAATTTGAATTCCATGCCAAGATTGAACTTTTCTACACTTGCACAATTGCACTTATCTGCACCTTCAGGCAAATTCTTTAGTTTTTGTTTATTTTCTAAATTAAATGAAACACCGGCTAGATATTTTTTGACAGGAAAATTTATCAGTGGATTTTTATATTCTTTATTTTTTTGTGAGTTTCTGTATTTTAAATATAAATAGAACTGGTCATCATAGTTTCCAATAGTACCCATTCTATAAAATTCATTATTATCTTTTAAGGATATTATCAAACAGGTATCTTTTTCCTTTTGAGATATTAGTAACATAAAAAAGATACAAAGACTTAGAAAGTTTATTGTTGTTGACATGGTTGAGTATTTTGCATATAGTTATTTTTATATTGATTGATGCTTAAACGTTGTGCCTCTGATAAATTTGTCCAAGCTACTGTAGATTCATTCGCCCCTGTAATTGGGTCGACCACTAAACCAGTTTGAGCATCTATTTGAGATTGATCATCTCCGTCGACACCTCTTTTTAAGCCTGTCCAAGCCAAGGGTTTAGCTTCAGAAATTAATATGTTTGAGTGTCTACATCTCCACCATCCTAGATAGAATTAATGAGACTTCATAACAAGGCACATATTTGTTTTTGAGATCAGATTTAAAAATCAAAAAAATATTATAGCGTTTATATGTTTTTTTTAAATGTCCATCTAGATACTCATAATAGTATGAATAATGAATACTTAAGTACTGACTCAATTTTTTATAGCTTAACTTATCAAACTTTTTCAAAAAAGTTTTAATATCAGTTACGTTCCCATTATTCATCAATTGCTCTACCATTACTGAAGGCAATTGATACCTGTAATTATTCTTTACATAATTTGGGCTATATATATGGCGCAAGCTTAAGTTCCAGTTTTTCTTTTTATTTATTTGATAATATTCGATTTTGGTATTTGATTTTGGATTTTCTCTTAGAATAGTATCATTTTTTTGGTCAATAACTAAGTATAAATTATTTGAAACAGATTGTGAGTAAACATTAATTACTCCAAATAATAAAATTATAATCAAGAAATAATTTTTCATAAGAATTAGTTTGGACAATTATACGTTGCAGCAAAAATATATTGCTGATATGCATCGTCTATTTCTTCTTTCCGATCTTGTGACAAATTAATCCAAGCATCAACATTTTGATTCCTAAGACCTTGCCAAGCGATTGCTTCATAAAAATCATCAAGATTATTTTGACCATTATTAGATAAAAAATTGTAATCCCCAACCATTGCTTGCCTATGAAAATTTTTAAGAGCTTCTTTCATTGAGTTTAAATATAGTTCTGCCATAGTCTGGTGACTTGCAGTAGGTTGAAATTTAGTGTTTTTATAATCATTGTATGTTTTTCTAAAATTTTCAATTTCACTATTTATACTATCAGAGTATACTTTTCTAAAAATATCAGCATGAATATATTCGTGAAGTAAAGTCCTCGTTACTTGCAAAGCTCTTCTGCTATTTGCTTTTAAAGTACTTATCTCTATTTTAATTATATTACTATCAGAAGAGTATTTAGTTATACCACTTACCTCTGAAATTTCTCCATCTTCATCAGTATAATAAACATTATCTTTAGATTTTATATTAATTCCAAATTCAGAATCATCCCCCACAAAATTGGCTATCATGTTTTTGACAAAATCATTCCCTGATTCTTTCAAAAGATTATCTAAACATTTTTCTTTACCTTTTAGTTCATTTATTATTTTATCCTCAAAATCCACTTCAGCACTTGGGTTTTCAGCAAAAACATCTATAACCTCCTCAATAAAACCCTGAGCTTCTGGAGTATCATTAGCATTTAAAAAATCAATCATACTTTGAAAGAATTCATTTCCATAAGGTGCTAAAGCATCGATTTGTTCAGGTGTTAGGTTTTGATCTAATAATGAGTTCAATTCAGAAACTAAGGCAATATTAATTGGAAAATTAACTGGTACTTCATCATTCTCTTCTACACATCCTCCGTTTCCATCACATTCACAGGGATCTTGTACATCGTCAAAACACTCTTCTGGTAAAGGAAAGCAACCGTTTTTGAGAAGGTTATTAGTTGATTTATTATGTATAACTATAGTAATAATAGGGTGAGTACAACCTCCAGAAGCATGCGTATCATGGCAATAACAAGGTTCAACTATTATAGAAACCGTACCCCCTCCACCGCCAAATCCACCACCAGAACCAGTCCCACCAGGGCCACTTCCCTCAGCAGAGCCTCCTCCTCCGCTAGAGCTAGAGCCATCTCCACTATCGCATTTGTCTGTCTCTTCTTTGTTCACTACATTTCCATTATTTAATTCAATAGTTATCAAAAATTCCCCAACAGTATTATAAAATACCATAAAACCATTATAATGATGCATGTTTGTTTGTAAACTATTGGATAAAAGCCAAGTATTGTCCACCCTAAATTCTTGTATATCCTTAAATCCGCAAGACGTTATGGTTTTTTCAAGAAGAAAGCACTGTGCATAATAAGATTACACACAGTGTTTCAATGTAAATATTTTCACTTATTTTAGTGATGACAATGTCATAAAACAGCTTAAATATTTACAATGATAAAAGTACAAAATTATAAGAAATCTGTGAGTCCTTTTTCAGGGATTTCTTTTGTTAACGCATCCTTTACCAATATAGGTTTATCAGAATTAATAGATTCAGAACTCGGCAAAAGAGTTAAATACACTGGCTATTCTTACAGTGAAATAATCAGGAACTTAACCAATGTATTTTTAAGTGGGGGCGGTGTGATTGAAGACGTTAGCTCCCATTTAGGCATACATTTAAAGGAGATCCCCAATAACAATGTTCCAAGTCCAGATACAATACAAAGAGGCCTCAAAGAATTAAGTACAGAGAATACCGTTTACCAATCAAAATCTGGTATACGTTATGATTTCAACATCAACAAAAAGTTGAACTTACTCAATATCAAGTCCTTGCTTTTAACCAAACAATTGGAACCGAACAAGAGCTATGATTTTGATTACGACAATCAAATAACAGCAAATAAAAAGTATGATGCCAAGCGGACATATAAAAAGAACAAAGGTTATTTCCCGGGCGTGGCCACCATTGGCAACACCATTGTTTATGTAGAGAACCGGGACGGAAATGCCAATGTAAAATTTAAACAAGCCGAAACACTACAGAATGCCTACGGTTTATTGAACTCGCAGGACATTGCCATAAATCGCTCGAGAATGGATGCAGGTTCGTATTCAAAAGAAATCATAGGGGTAGTTGCAAAAAATAGCAAACTATTCTATATAAGGGCCAATAAAAGTGATACTGTTCTTGAACAGGTACAAGAAATAAGTGACTGGACGGACATTGAACTAAACCACAAAAACTATCAAGTGGCCTCGATAAAGTTCAAGCAATTCAACGAGGATAAAAATTACCGTTTGGTAATTATGCGAGAAAAAACCGCTAATGATCAGGTTGATGCTTTTACCGGAGACACTTTCAAATACCGTTCAATACTTACAAATGACTGGGAGAACACAGAAAAGGACATCATTGAATACTACAATAATAGAGGGGCGAGCGAAAAGATCTTTGATGTAATGAACAATGATTTTGGCTGGAAACGAATGCCTTTTTCGTTTCTAAATGAAAACAATACCTTTATGATCATTACGGCAATGATAAAAAATTTCTACACTTATTTTGTCGACCTGGTTTCAAAAGTGTTCGATAATATTACGCCAACAACCCGCATTAAAGGGTTTGTTTTCAGATTTATAAGTGTGGCCGGTAAATGGGTGAACCAAGGCAGGGGCTGGATTCTAAAACTCTACAGTAAATCACCTTACAAACAGCTTTTAATTTAAAAAAATCAACTCCATTTTTTTATAAGACAGGATAATTATGTACTGTACAATAATCTTGAGCAACGTAATATATTGATTATGAGCGCATTATCAAATTTGTTTTTTGTTTTATGAAATTAGTGAAATTTCTAGGCACAAATAGGAAAAAAACGCAATTTCAAAAGCGGTTAGACAAGCGAAATCGTGTTTTATTACTCAAGTCTATCTAAAAATAAACTTAAAAGACGTTGTTTGAAGAAATTTTGTGCATTTGAAGTTAACTTGCGGATTTAAGGTATATAAGAATAATAATCTCCTGTACTGAGTTCTTTTACCACTAGATTGAAGTAACTAGTGTAACCGTCTAAATTTTGATGGTTATCAAAATTTAATTGAAAGGTGTAATTAGAAATGCCTTGAGAATTCGTCAGCTTTTTGATGTTATTTAATTCTGCTGATGTGAGTACAAGATTACTACTAGATTTATCATCACTAGACTCTCCTCTATCTAGCAGAAAATTTAATCCAGACTTACCGTCTTGCTCAAGAAAACCTATCACTTGTGGTATGTCTTTACTAGTAACATTACTTAAGTGTTGTCCATTTGATGTTTCTGTAGTTATTTCAGGATCAGTTTCTTCTTTTTCACAACTTGATATGATCAACAAAATTGAAATTATGAGTAATACTCTTTTTGGTAAAGTTTTCATTTGAATATGAGTTTATGTTAGTTAATTTTTCTTCGCAACTCTAAAGAAAAACTAAGTAAACCCATAGATGGCCTCTCCACGTTTATAAAAATATCCAGCCTGTGTGTGTGTGTGTGAAATCATGTTATAGTTTTATTAACATTATAAAAGTAAAACTTTAATATTTAAAACATTTACGGTTTGACCGTATACTTGTTACGGTCAAACCGTAAATGTTGAAAAATCATGCCTTCAGTCTAACAAAACAGCGTTAAGTTTCAACTTAAAACTCAAGTCTTCACGCTCAACGGACGTTAGCTTAAGTAAACTCAAAACCTTTTAAACTGAATATCGAAAAACTGTTAAGGAAACGGTGGTAAAATCAAAATAAAGAAAACATCTTCTTTAGAAAGTTTACCTTTGTTATTCAATGATAAGGCGATGAATAAAACGATAAAAGTTCTGGAATTAGGACTGCTAGATTATAAGGAAACTTGGGATTTTCAAGAAGAATTATTTCAAAAAGTCCTTGATACAAAAATAAAAAACAGGCGTGAAGAAAGCGACCTTCCTACAGACAACAGCTTTATTTTTGTAGAGCATCCGCATGTCTATACACTAGGGAAAAGCGGCGACTTAGCCAACTTACTATTAGACGAAAAGCAGCTGGCAGAGAAAGGAGCGACCTTCTATAAAATAAACCGGGGTGGAGATATTACCTACCACGGTCCTGGACAAATTGTTGGCTATCCTATTTTGGACCTTGAAAATTTCTTTACCGATATCCACAAATATCTACGCCTCTTGGAGGAAATGGTTATTCTTACCTTGGCAGAATATGGCCTTAAGTCAGAACGAAGCAAAGGTGAAACTGGGGTTTGGCTAGATGTAGGAACTCCCTTTGCTAGAAAAATATGTGCTTTGGGCGTTCGCGCTTCGCGCTGGGTGACCATGCATGGCTTTGCCTTCAATGTGAATGCAGACCTAGACTATTTTGACAATATTGTGCCTTGCGGAATTAAAGACAAAGCAGTGACTTCATTAAACGTGGAACTCGGCCAAAAAGAGGTGCCTGTCGACGAGGTAAAAGCTAAGCTCAAAAAACACTTTGCCGAGCTATTTGAAGCTGAATTCTTAGAAGTTTAGAAGTTTTTGGTGTACAACAATAAGGCTTCATCATCTCCTTTTACCGTAAAATGGAGTTGGCTAGGCTTAGACATATCCAAATCGATTTGAGAACTTCCAAATACTGGAAAACCTGGAATGAGCTCCGCTTGTTCATCGAATAGATAGACTTTATTGGCTTGCTGATCTACAATACTAAAAAAGGTCCTAGTGGACTGTTCGTGAATTTGTGGTGGCAAATACAGACCGTAGTCCAAAGTTTTATTCACTCCATTAATGTTGAGTTTATTCTCTGAAAAAGTGACTACATACTTGGGATGTATTGCTGTAAAATGGTTTTTGGACAAACCGAGTTCTGTTTTCTGCACTATCCCGTTCTGGGCAATTTCAATAAGATTCCCATCTACACTGGTTCCCGTAAAACTAGATTTATGCAATCCCCATGCATTCGCAGAAGAAGATAGCTTTTGATTTGGTTTTACGCGTTCTGAGGCGGTTCTACTTAGGATTTTAAGTCCTAAGTCGTTCTCTACCAAAATATAATCTTTCCTGCCAATGCGGATATGTTGCGGAGTTCGCTGTATTGTTCCTTGCGCTTTATAATCAAATCCTTTAATAAGCTTGCCTTCTTTATTAAACATGAGAATATCCTCATCTTGAACCACCACAAATCTGTACTTACCATTATTATCGTAATCGAAAATAGCAAGACCTTCGGTCACTAAATCTTCAAAGTCCAAAGGAAAGGGGTTTACATTGGTTCCGTTTTTATCTAAAACATAAAGTTTATTTTGAGTGGTAAAAGCCATTTGTAATCGTGTATTCCTAAAAATATCGAAGGTAAGAATTTCGCCTACTACCCTACTGTCTAAGGATTTAGTCCATAGTGTTTTTCCGTTTTTATCGATAAGGTGAAGGGTGTTCTCGCTATCCTGAACCACAATATCCTTTTGGCGAGTTCTCCAATTGATAAAAAATTGTGGATCTGTAGCAATGTCAGTCTCCAACTTAATACGTCTTGCCTGGATGGCTTCTGTAGAAGTTGTTTCAGCTTTGGCTTTAGCGATTATCCCATTTACAAATGCAAAACTATCCTCTTGAGTCGCCTGCATAATAACAGATTTATAAGCTTTGGCATCCAGATCTTTTAGATTGGGTAGAAAGTCTGTAGTTGCCGATTTCTCCAATCTATCCATGATTCCATCAAGTTGACCTGCCCAGGTGATGTGTGCCGAAGAACTCATCACGCCAGCGGCATTTTGAAAGGAGGACGATTCGCTTAGCACAGATCTGTTATCGATATTCACCAAAAGGTTTTCTAAGGTCTCTTGATCTTTAGCAAACAGGAAGTGGCTATCATATACTGTAAACACCGCAAATTTATGATTGGACAGCAAGGGTGAGAAATCTGCAAATACATTCTCTGGTTCAAAACTATAAATCGTCTGATTCCTAAAACTGCTTTCTTCTTCGCTGATGACTTTGAGAGAATCTAATGCTTGAGTCACGTTATTGCTAATCATATCGTACACCAAAGCTCCATTTTCCAGTTGAATAGCTCCTACTTCGTTTGTGTTCTCAAAAAGAGGCTTGAAGCTGGATGTAGCTGAATAATTCTGACTCGCTCTATTCTTCTGAAGGGTTTCAAAGCTAGAAAAGCTGAGACTCATAAACCCAGTAGCATTGGTGGGCGTCACTTCGTGAAGTCTAAAGGACGTCGGCGAAGTCCCTTTAAATAAATGTAATTTTTTGGAACTCTCCTGCGAGAGAATCACCCCGGACCATTTTAAATTCCCCCTAGAGACATCCAGATCAAGACTTAGCCATTTCCCCAAACCCTGTAAGGACTTTGGAGAAAGTTGATCAAATTCATTTTTGTAAAGGTAATGGGCCTCCTCCAGATTTATAAACAGGGATGATTTTCCTGTTGCTGCCTTATGGGCTTTATAGAAAATAGCATCAAATTTGAATTGATTATTATGAGCGCGAATCACATTTTCGATAATCAGTTTTGACTCAGAAGCAATTCTTACACGGTTGAGAAGAGTTGAATAAAATGTAAATCCCTCTAGATTAAATTCTGAGATGGATTTTCCAGCATATTCGATTTTCTTTTCCTTGGATAACTGAAGCGAATCTAAATTCAAATATTTATCCTTAATAATTAAAGACGTAGCAAGTTCTCTTTCTCCAATGGGGGTTACCGCCAAAAAAGCTTCTGCATCTTGTTTAAAGTATTTAACAAACCTGAAGTTTACTTGCAGTTCTTTAAACAAAGGCAAAGATTTATTATTCTCGAATAAGTCTGTCGATATAAAATCTTCCAAGGTTTCTGAAAGTGATTCAGATTCCAATACCAAAATAGATTTTGATGGAATAAAATCGATTAGCTCCCCTTGAGTCGATTCTGCATCAAAATCACAGGAAATCATACACAACGAAACATAAAGCATCAAAAGTGAGAAACGCATAAATAAATGAAATTTAACGGCAAAATTAAGCTGAAAATTACAATTTTAGTGATTTTCTATAGGTTGGTTTTAAAATTTAGATTCCGTCTGGGGTTGGTAGTAATTTAAAACTCTTCCTGTGGTATTTGGTAATTCCATACTCTCGGATAGCTTTCCGATGGGCTTTTGTAGGATAGCCTTTGTTTTGAGCCCAACCATACATAGGGAATTCTTTATCGATAGTTTTCATATAAGCATCTCGAGCTGTTTTGGCAAAAATAGAGGCTGCTGCTATGCTCAGGAATTTAGAATCTCCTTTTACAATACATTGGTGAGGAATATTTGGGTACGCATGAAATCTATTTCCGTCGACCAGAATCAATTCAGGATCTGGTGTAAGTTGAAGTATAGAGGCATGCATAGCCTTTATGGCAGCATTTAAGATATTAATCTCATCTATCGTTTCCATCATAATGTGGGCTATTCCAAAACTCACACTACTCTCTTTTAAAATAACTTCTAAAACCTCACGTTTACTAGAAGATAACAATTTAGAATCGGTTAATAGTTCGTTTTTAAAGTCCCTAGGAAGTATCACTGCTGCAGCGGTGACCGGACCAGCCAAACAGCCACGACCTGCTTCGTCGGTACCGCATTCTAGTTTTTGGGATTGGAAATAAGGGTGAAGCATAATTAGATTTAAGAGTCAAAAATATGAAATTCCAGATCGATTTCTAAAACACTTCTAAAGTTAAGTAAAAATGATACTTTTGCTCACCTTTTAAATTTAGTAATGAAACTGGTATATTCTCTTATTTTTATTCTCGGTTTTTCCTCATTGTCTCTTGCTCAAGATAGACAATTAAAAAAAAGTGATGTTCCCCAAGATCAAACCAATCGACGTGGAGAAACCACCACTTCCGTTAAAGACGATCGAGATAAGCCAATAATCTCCAAGTACAAAATCATCAGCATAAGCAATGACACCACTTATGTGGATACCACATTGAGTATTCGTAAGGATTATGCCTATAATTATTTGCGAAAAGACGATTTCGAATTATTGCCTTTTGCCAATGTTGGCCTCCCTTATAACGAGCTAGGATATACCTTCAATCATCTCAATGCTCTACCTAGGTTTGGAGCAAGAGCAAAACATTTCAATTATCTGGAAGTAGAGGATATTCCCTATTACGAAGTTCCTACCCCATTCACCGAATTGTACTTTAGAACGGTCTTAGAGCAAGGACAGAACATAGACGCGACATTTGCAACCAATCTAAAGCCAAACCTAAATATTTCTGTAGCTTATAAGGGGTTGCGATCTTTAGGAACCTACAAAAGATCACTAGCCAGTACGGGAAACTTAAGATTAGGCCTTAATTATAGAACTACCGATAACCGGTATTTTGTAAGATCGCATTTTGCAACTCAGGATGTCTTAAATCAACAAAGCGGTGGACTTACAGACAGAGCCAATCAACAATTTATCGATGAAATAGAAGAGGTTCAAAACAGAGCTACATCAGAGATTAGGCTAGCCAATGCAGAGACCAAGCTAGATGCTAAACGCTTTTATCTCAATCAATTTTACAACATACGACCAGGCAACGATTCCACCCAGAATGGACAAGTTCGCTTAAATCATATTTTAGATTTTACAGACAAAGAATATCGATTCACCCAAGGCAAAGCCAATGCTATTTTTGGAGCAAGCTTTGAAAATTTGAACCTCAACGATGAAGTAGAATATCAAAATGTTTCCAATACGATGATTTTATCATATTACCAAAGGTACTTGGGCAGAATAGGCTTTATGGCGAAGCATCAAAATCTTAATTACGGATATAGAACAATACTAGTGAATGAAGACCAAACCATTCCTAACCGTTTAAAAACGGATATTGTAAGCTTAGGGGGAACCTACCTGAAAACGTATAAAGCTTTCAAGCTAGAAGGCCAGGCCGCCTATAATATTACTGGTGATTATGAGGGATATGAAGTTCATGGGAAAGCGAGTATGATGCTTTCCGATTCTTTACAGTTTGCTGCAAAATTAGATGTAAGTTCCTCCGCGCCTAACTTCAATTGGATTCTGAACCAAAGCGACTACGAAAATTACAACTGGTACAACCCCAATTTTGATAATGTCAATACGCAACGTTTAGAGGTGGAAGCTGAATCTGAAGTATATGGCCAAGTCAATGCGTCACTGACCCAAATTAACAATCATGCTTACTTCGGATTTGAAAGAACTGCTGAAGGAGCTGTTACCGATAGCTTGGTAAAACCTTTACAAACCAACCAACAGATTCGCTACTTTAAAATAAAAGCTGAAAAAGATTTTAAATATGGCAATTTAAATCTAGCTAACACCATTATGTATCAAAATGTTTTGGATGGTGAGTCTGTATTTCCCGTCCCTGAAATAGTGACCAGAAACTCATTATTCTATGACAACTACCTCTTCGATAGAGCACTTTACTTGCAAACAGGTTTAACCTTCAATTATTTTTCTAGCTTTATGAGCAAGGCTTACGATCCTATACTTTCAGAATTTGCAATTCAGGATTTTCAGAAACTTGAAGGATTCTACACGGCAGACTTTTTTATAAATGCTAAAATAAGAGAGGCTAGGGTTTACTTAAAATTAGAAAACTTTACAACTCTAATCCAAGGAAATAGCAACTTTTCTGCTCCTCGCTATCCTTATAGGGATTTTGCCATCAGGTTTGGACTGGTATGGAATTTCTTTTTATAGGTTAAGCTTCGCCTTGATATCTTCTTTCTCTGATCTAGATAACAACTTAAATTCATGTTTTTTTATAAGTGCTGTTAACTGCTCGTTCTTATCATGATAAGTATAGCAGTGTTTACAACGTAAAATATGAATTCGCACTCTCAGTTTTTCCCAAAACGTAGCTTCTGTATATTGCTGTTTGTCGCTAAATTCTGCAACTTTTAGACAAGAGGCAGGTATTTTTTGTTCTAACATATCTTTCATTATTATGTTTTAAACCAAGAATTATCGAGGCACGAAGCAAGCGCTATTCTTGCTCTGTGTATAATCACCCATAGATTAGACGAAGTGATTCCCATATCCTTACAGATGACATCATTGTCATAATCCTGCATCGTTTTCATCTTAAAAATTTCAGCATGCTTAGGGTTAATGTGTTCTAGACAGCTTAAAATCGCTTCTCCTAATTCTTTATTTTCTATCTGGTTTTCTGCAGAATCTGAACTAGACACCTGTTCCTCAAGCCAGGATCCGTCTTGATCCTGGTTCGTGTAATCTATTTTAACTTCGGCTTTGCCTTTATTGGAATTAATTTTGCGGTAATAATCCACGATTTTCCTGTTCAAAATAGAAGACAACCATGTTTTCTCTGAAGATCGGCCTTCAAAGTTAGCTTTTGATTTTAATCCCGCAAGAAAAGTTTCAGACACAATGTCTTTAGCAGTTTCCCTATCATTTACTTTAGATAGCGCATAATAGAAAAAGTAATCCCCATACTTGTCTACCCAAAGCTCTGGCTGTAAATCCAACTTGCTCATTTACTTTTTATTTTTACTCAAATGTATCAAAAAATAAGTGGGATGTCTTTATCAAAATTTATCTTGTACCAAATTAAATTTAAAATGTCGCATCAATAGATTGAATTTTTTTTGATTCATTGAAACTAAAAATAGTTGGCATAGCCTTAGCCTGGCTCCGGTCATTATTTTTGATAAAAAACAGGCGAAAAAAGCCTGTGCCGAATTCGTATCAGTAAAACGATTTATTGAGACATCATAGGCTTAAATTGGTATTATTTAACGATTTTCGCGAATTAATGATTTTAAAAACTATGAGTAGGTCTAAACTTTTAATTATTGGGTTTGTATGGCCTGAACCAAATTCTTCGGCTGCTGGAGGGAGAATGATGCAACTCATAGAATTGTTTTTGAAACGAAAATTTGATGTCGTCTATGCCTCTCCTGCTAAGTTTTCAGAACATGCTGAAGATTTAGAAGCACTGGGAATTCAGCAAAAACAAATAGAGATCAACACCTCTGTGTTTGATGAGTTTCTCAATGAGGAGCAGCCTACCCATGTGCTTTTTGATCGGTTTATGATGGAAGAGCAATTTGGCTGGAGAGTCGCCAAACACTGCCCCGAAGCGGTTCGGATTTTAGATACCGAAGATCTTCATTTTTTAAGAAAAGGCAGACAGCAGGCTTATAAAGAAAAGAAAACCTTCAAAAAAGAATTTCTATATTCTGACATGGCTAAGCGGGAAATCGCTTCAATTTTGAGATCAGACATGAGCTTGATCATCTCGAAAGCAGAGATTGAGCTGTTGGTTGATGAATTTAAGGTGAGTCGGCGTTTACTTCTGTATATACCCTTTTTACTCAAGCCTATCAAAGATGAGCATATCCGTGAGTTGCCAAACTTTAAAGATCGCCAGAACTTTATCAGTATAGGTAATTTCTTACATGCCCCCAATTGGGACAAAACCCTTTTTTTAAAAGAAGAGATCTGGCCGATTATTAAAGCGGCTATCCCCGAAGCAGAGCTTCATGTATATGGCGCCTACACCTCTCAAAAGGTAGAACAACTTCATAACCCAAAACAAGGGTTTTTCATAAAAGGTAGAGCTCCAAATGCTATTGATTGTATTAAAAAAGCTAGAGTTCTTCTTGGTCCTGTCCGATTTGGCGCTGGCCTTAAAGGTAAATTTATAGACAGTATGAGAGCTGGCACTCCCTGTATTACGACCACTGTTGGTGCAGAAGGGCTTTGCGGTGATTTACCTTGGTGTGGAGAAATTGCCAATTCGGCCGAGGAAATAGCAAAACAAGCTATCAACTTATACACTATGCCTAAACGTTGGAAAATAGCGCAGCACAATGGCTTCCAAATTATCAACAACCGCTTTCAGTACAAAGTACACTCTGCAAATTTCTTTAAACGTTTAACAAAGCTCAACTCCAATTTGGAAGGACATCGGCAACAGAATTTTATAGGCCAAATCTTGATGCATCACACCACCCAAAGTACAAAATACATGTCGCTATGGATAGAATCCAAAAATAAAATCTATTCGGAGGAGAGCATTTGATTACATTTGTCTTATGAATCATTGGTTAACCCTCTTTGTTATATTTAGCCTTTTATCGTGTAAAAATTTCGATTTCGAAAAGCAATCGGCAGACGAAATCTTGGAACAGGAAGTCAATTCTATCAATTGGAAAGAAGTTGATTTTTATCCAACTTTCCAAACCTGTGGTGTGGTCACTTCAAAATTGGAGAGTAAAGCTTGCTTTGAAGATAAAGTCAAAAGCAGTATCAGTTCACGGTTAAATCAAAAGGTGATTTCAACCTCCGATGAAGTACAACATACAATTCTGGTAGATTTATTTATCAATGCCAAAGGAAAAACGTCTATACAACAGGTCGTTATTCCTGATCAAGTGACATTGAAGAACCCACAGATCAGTTCTTGGCTGGAAGAGGTTATCTTTCAACTTCCTGAAACCTATCCCGCTCAAAAGAGGGGTGTTCCCGTTGCTTTACACACCCGAATCCCTATTATTTTGAAATAGTGACTTTGAAAACCGAAAACCTTTCCATTCAAGACGTCCAAAGAGACTCAACAACAGAAATAAAAAGCCGCTATAAAAGTAGATAAGGTTTCAATCCCACCGATCTGACTTAAAGAATTCTAGCATTTAAATATTGTTTAAAATCAGCTTTTTTAACTTACTAGTCGTTATAAAATAGAACTGTAACTAGTGCTATACTTATATTTTCTTCCTCAATTAATTAAAAACCCTGTGCTGAGCTATGCCGTAGTATAATTCAAATTTTTGATGCCTCATTTAAAATGGCATTGCTCTCAAATTTTTAGCAGCCAGCATCTAGAATTGCTTAGTTTTGTGGTGTATATCACATAACGAATAAATAAAAGATTGGCGACAGAAAGAATTATTTTAGGTATAGATCCGGGCACGACTATCATGGGATTTGGTGTCATCGAGATTGTCAATAACAAGATGAAGCTTATTCAACTCAATGAACTTATGCTCAAAAAATACGATGACCCTTACACTAAACTCAAACTGATTTTTGATCGGACCATCGAACTTATCGACACCTTCCATCCCGATGAAATCGCTATTGAAGCGCCTTTTTTTGGTAAAAATGTCCAATCTATGTTGAAACTTGGGCGTGCGCAAGGAGTCGCTATGGCAGCAGGCTTATCTAGGCAAGTCCACATTACAGAATATCTACCCAAGAAAATTAAAATGGCCATCACAGGAAACGGAAACGCCAGTAAAGAACAGGTCGCTAAAACGCTACAGCAAATGCTAAAGATCAAAGAGCTTCCCAAGAATTTGGACTCCACCGATGGACTTGCAGCAGCCGTATGTCATTTTTATAACAGCAATAAGCCTGACCTAGGAAAATCGTATACCGGTTGGGATGCCTTTATCAAGCAAAACGAAAAGCGGGTCAAAAAGTAAGACTTCGCTTACTCTACAATATTCATTTTTTTAAGTAAGAAAGAAGCATTCATGTTTTGACATATCCCCGTTTTGAGAGTGTAATCAAAATTGAGTTCATCGTTGACGATTTCGGCATCAAAATAATAATTTTGAACCTGTGATAATTCATCAGCAACCTCACAAAGGCTTAGATCATGAGTCGCAATGATCCCAATAGCATCGGCTTTGACTAAACGCTCTACAAATTTTCTGGAGCCAATGGCTTTATCTGTAGAGTTAGTACCTTTTAAAATCTCATCTAAAACAATAAAATACTTATCGGTTTGAATTTCATCTACAATATATTTGAGTCGAGTTAATTCAGCAAAGAAATAAGAAGCTTCATCTGCCAGGGAATCTACGGTTCTCATACTGGTGATCAATTTTGTAGGAACATACTCACAGTACTTTGCACAGACAGGCAAGCCTACGTTGGACATAACGATTTGTGTAGAAACTGTTCTCAAAAAAGTGCTCTTTCCAGCCATGTTGGCTCCCGTAATGATAAAAAATTGATTGTCTTTAATTTCAAAATCATTGCGTACCGCGTCTTTAGGATCTATTAAAGGATGAACAGCACCTTCGGTTTTAGTGAAACTTCCTGAGTCCTTTATGATAGGGAAAACATAATCTGGGTGGTTGAACTGGAAATTGGCCAAACTGTTATAAGCATCGATCTCAGCGATGACTTCAAACCAACTTTCAACTTGAGTAGCATGTTGGGCGATCCAGTGTTCGATCTTAAGAGATTGCGTAAGATCACGAAGCATAAAACCATTTAAAACGATACCGAGTAAGATATTATTCCTTTGATCGAGACCATCGATATGTTTTGAAAGTACTTTCAAAATCTGACTCGCTTTAGCTGAATCTGAATGGATTTTTGATTGAAAGGATTGAAGTAAACTCGAATTAAATTCAGCATCTTCGATAAATTTTAATAATTTAAAATACTGCTGAAAGGTGCTCTGCGCCAAACTCACATGACTAGACAATTCATTGATGCGTTTCAAGAAAAACCCAGTAATTCCTAAACCAATCAAAAACCAAAGCAGTAGTTGAGCACCGCTAAGGACGTTAAAAAAATAGCCTAATATAGCAGCTAAAGATAGGACTGAGAACACCTTTGGTAACCAAGTCATCACCTTAGGAATAAAGCGCTGATAAGCGGTAATCCATCTCACGATGCTGTCTGTCTTGGTTTCCGTATCCACCAAAATCGCATCGGCGGTGAAGTGCTGTCTCAACTCCACTTTTTCGGCTAACTCTTTAATAGAGGTTTGTTTGAGCTCGATATCATTTATAGAATTTGAGGTCAATTTGGAGGCTAAATTTTCTTCTCCCTCTTTTAACGCTGTTCTATTGAGGTATTGAAAAAAGGAATGTTTCCCAAAAATATCGATGTCCTGACTAAAGGCGTGCATTGGATTTTTATAGACTTCTCCCGTGGGCAAGTCAGAAAAATCCAGGCCTAACACTTTAAGTTCAGTTTCGTTAAGTTGAAGCAACGCTTTCAACTTTGCCTTTTTATACTGGATTTTAGAGTGCCTAGTGACTAAAATCAAAAACAGAACAATCCCAAGTATCACAGAGCCAATGACCACTCTTGTGGAGGACCAAAAAAAGTACATCGCAAAGGCTATCGCCAGAAATACGGCTAAACGCAACATACTGGACCAAAGCAATTGAGTTTTCACCGCTTTTAAATCGGTGGTATATCGAAAAATAAATTCAGAATAAATAGATGTTGGTGTAGGCATAAGTATAAAATTGAATTACAAAAATAGAGTTATTGAACTATTTGCCGCTATGAAATGATGATGTTTGTCTTCCGAGGAGATGGAGCAATTCCTCTCGCTTAGATTTTGGAAGTTTACTCACCACCAACTCATAACTGTGATTGATTAGGTCTTTGATAAATTTTGGAGAAAGTTGCGAATTATCTACAACCACCGTGTTCCAATGCTTTTTATTCGTATGATAGCCTGGGAAGACCACATCGGGATATTTTTCTCTGTACTCTACAGCTTTTTCTGGGTCACATTTGAGATTAAGGCTATGGTCTCCAGCTTCCCACTTCTTTAAAGAGGTGAGGGCAAATACTTTACCTTCGACCTTAAATACCATCGTATTTTCATCAAATGGAAAGTCTTCAGTTGTTTCTGGTTTGCTAAGGCAATAATCTCGAAGTTCTTCGATATCCATAAGTTTTGATTTAAGGGCAGAATCTAGCTCTATTATCTATTTAAGATTGAGCATAAATAATTCTGACGCAATCCCGTCCGATAAGAATTTCCCCTCCCCCGTCACCTGAAGCAGGTCGTCTTTAAGCGCCAGTAAGCCGTCCTGCTGAAAGTCTTGTAAGTGTTCTGTTAGGTAGGCTGCGTAAACCAAACCGAATTCTTTTTCTACATATTTCATATCTACGCCCCATTGGGTTCGTAATCGTGTCATAACATATTCATTATAACGATCTGTGGTACTTAAGACTTCTTGTTCGTAAGGCCGTTCATCTGCCTCTATAGCCTTGATGTATTTTGGATTGTTATTGATATTCCAACTTCTGGTGATACCGACAAAACTATGCGCCGAAGGCCCAATACCGAGATAAAATTGACCCGTCCAATAGGCCGTGTTATTCTGAGAGAAAAACCCAGGTTTCCCAAAGTTTGAGAATTCGTAATTCTCAAAACCGTTTGCCATCATGGTTTCCACCAAAATATCAAAATGTAATTTGGCCAGATCGTCGTCTACTGGTGGTATAATTTCTTTATCAATAAACGTCTTGAGAGGAGTGTTGGGCTCCACCGTTAAGGCATAACTAGAAATATGCGGCACTTCGAGTTCTATAGCCTTCGCCAGATTGGCTTTCCAATGCTCCACATCCATCCCGGGAATACCATAAATTAAGTCGATAGAAATGTTATCAAAAAACCGTTTAGCAAGCAAAATAGAAGATTCAGCTTCTTCGGCAGTATGAGCTCTGTTCATCCATTTTAAATCCACTTCAAAAAAGGACTGCACTCCAATACTCAATCTATTAACTTTGGTAGTGTACAACATTTGTAGATATTCCAAATCTAAATCATCTGGATTGGCCTCCAAGGTAATTTCTGGTTGGACGACAACCTCATAATGGGCATAAATAGTTTCAAAAATAAGGTCCAAATCCTCCTTTGATAATAAGCTGGGCGTCCCTCCTCCGAAATAAATATTTTCTACTGCTGCTGGGAGTTCGGCTTTCCGCAAGATGAGTTCTCTGCAAATCGCCCTTACCAGCTTAGACTTGTGCTTTAAGGTGGTCGAGAAGTGAAAATCACAGTAATGACAAGCTTGTTTGCAAAAGGGAATATGAATATAAAGTGAACTCATTTCAATAGTTTTGACAAAAATACGGGATTAGTGGAGCTAATTCTTTAGTTTTAAGTTCATTTTTACAGAATTTCACCGTGAGTATATTTTTAATCAGTTTAGGGTTTATCTGTTGCCTAATTGGCTTAATAGGTAGTGTCTTTCCCGCAGTTCCCGGATTAATCATCAGCTGGCTAGGGATTTTATTGTTATTCTGGGTTCCCGAAGTAGAAGTGAGTTCCAGTCTGCTTTGGATCACCTTGGCAGTGACGTTGCTCATTTTAATCCTAGACTATATCATTCCTATTCTAGGAACCAAAAAACTAGGAGGTAGTAAATTTGGGGTGTATGGTGCGGGAGTTGGACTTGTGGTAGGCCTTCTTTCTCCTATTCCTTTAGGAATTCTCATCGGTCCTTTTATCGGAGCTTATCTGGGTGAAGTGGTTTTTGCCAAAAAGGCAAGTCAATCCGCTTTAAAAGCGGCACTAGGATCTTTTCTAGGCTTTTTAACATCTACGGTTCTCGAGCTACTGGCAAGTTTATCGTTTTTTGTAATTTTTATATACAAACTCATTGAGTATAGAGCTGTTTTATTCTGAATTTGGTCTAAGTTCGCTTAACGCCAAGAAGCCTGTTGCCTTATGCTTATTAGTATCATCATACCTGCCCTTAACGAAGAAACACATATAGCGAAAACCCTAACGCATACTTTAAAATTAAAGGGGGATTTTGAAATCCTTGTGGTCGATGGGGGAAGTAGTGATCAAACTTTGGAGATCGTTAAAGGCTTTCCTAAAGTAAGGCGTTATTGTGCTCCAAAAGGTCGCGCCTTACAAATGAATCTAGGAGCTAAGCACGCACAAGGAAAAATCTTGGTATTTCTTCATGCAGATACCTTTCTCCCCAAGGAGGCCTACACTTCTATCTGTGAACTTTGTAAAGCTAAGGACACGGTGGGAGGCAGTTTCCGACTAGTCATGGATGACCCAAATCCTGTTTTTAAGATCTACACTTGGTTCAGTCGATGGAACCTTGAGTTTTTTACTTATGGTGATCATGCCATGTTTATAGAAAAACAAGTTTTTAAAACCATCACTGGTTTTAAACCTATTCCTTTTATGGAAGATGTCGAGATTCAACACCGGCTTCGGCGTGAAGGCCGATTTAAAAAATCTAAGCTAGCTGTGGTCACCTCCGGTAGGCGCTTTCGAAACAATGGACTTGTGTTTCAAGTTACAGTAGACTTTATTCTGGTGATGCTTTTTAAGTTAGGAATTGCACCAGAACGTTTAAAGAAATACTATCCAGATAACATCTCATCCAAAAATAGTAATAAAAGATAGGATATTTCTTTTTCAGAATTAGAACTTAAACCCAATCATAGTTAGAGTTACAGATATCTATTCAAGTATTTTTTTGCTTGTTTTAACAAAATACTAGGTGTCATATGGCAACATGTTTTAGCAAAATGCCGTTATTTACGCCAACTTAAATTAAAATTATGATGAAAAAAAGAACATTATTTTTGGCCGTAAGCCTATCTGTTATTCTGGCTAGCTGTGTATCCAAAAAGAAATACACAGAACTAGAGGGTAATTTGGATGAAACAGCATCTGAACTTGTGCAAACGCGTTTGGAAAAAGAAAAACTGGAAAATCAAATGGAGCAAATTGAAATGCGTGTAGAGCGTTACAATGATAAAATCGCCTCCTTAAGCACAGAAAAAGAAGGAATGATGGTACAAGTGCCAAATGAAAACTTAGTGCTGTCTGAAAGAAACAAAGCGGCAATGCGAAAGACTTTAAAAAACGTTCCCGCTGCCAAACTCAATGGTGCTAAGTCCTTAAAAGATTCATTAAATATTGCTATTGCTCATAACATCTCTAAAAATATGGGAGAATCTGGAAGTGACCTCAATATTTCTATTGAAGAAACTATGGTGAGAATCAATATTGACGATAACCTGCTTTTTGGTGATAGTAGCTTTAGAGTGGGAAGTGATGCAGACGAAATCCTATCCAGAATTGCAGAAGTTATAAAGTCTGAGCCTTCTCTAGAAGTTTTGGTAGAAGGACATACCGATAGTAGAACACTAAAAAAAGACAGCTATATTGTAGATAACTGGGACCTCAGTGCTAGAAGAAGTGCTGCGATTGTAAGACGACTTGAAAATAAGTTTGGAGTCTCCTCTGAGCAGTTGATTGTTGCGGGGCGGTCTAGTTATGATCCTTTAGCACCAAATGATACAAAAGACAATATGGCGAAAAACAGAAGAACACAAATTGTGATTATGCCAAACCTAGATAAGTTTTTTGCTATGCTAAGAGATGACTAATCTCAAATAAACTAGGTATCTAGCCCTAAATAACAGATACAGATTATTAAAGAATTGAATTAATACCTAAAAGCTTACCAATGCTAGCATTGGTAAGCTTTTTTGATGTGTATTGTTTTGTGCATTTCTATAGGTATTATACCAATTTAGTTTTTATACCAAATTAGACCTATAATGACGCAATAAATCGTTTTACCGATACGAATTCGGTACAGGCTTTTTTCGCCTGCTTTTCATCAAAAATCATTACCGTAGCTAAGGCTATGCTAGTTATTTTTGATTTCAATCAATCAATCAAAAAATAATTCAATTTATTCATACGGCATTATAAATATAATTTGGTATTAGATGTTATATTAAAAATTTGAATTATACTTCAATGTAGCTTAACACAGGTTTTTTATTTAGTTGAGGAAAAAAATAGAAGCATAGCAGTATTTACAGTCTATTTTATGACGATTACTAAGTGAAAAAGAAACTGATTTTATACGACATTTAAATTCTATTTTGGTAGAATATAAGGTTCTATAAATGTGGTTTATAACACATCCCGGATCAGTTGACAAGATATATGGCGAAGGCCCGTAAGTTCGCCATGTACTTAATTATTAGCCGCTTTTACTTTATGGCAGGTTCTGTTAATAGGATATCAAGACAACCTAAAATTCCTTAAGGCTAGATGACTTTACTTTGGAACGACCACTTATTTAGTTATATGAACTTAATAACTCGCTTAGGATGGCTTAAAATTGGTTTAAACAGTCGTGTTTATGAGTCAACCAACGTCCAAGCCCTTACGATGAGATAATCTAGAAGTGATCACAGATAAAAATTTGAGGGAGGTGATTGGAAGATTGATTTAAATTGATTAAATTTAAATGTATTTTACAGCTATCTAGCAATGTAAAATACAGACCAACTGAGTCAGTAAACTCTATATACATTAGACTCATATTGAAGTTGGAAATTAGTGACTTAAAAAAGTAGCAAACAATAATTCATCGATGACTGAAAATAGTAAACCACCAAAAAAGAGGATAGAATATCGAGGTAAAATTCTCCGTGTTTCTAGAACAGGAGGTATTTCAGCTACTAAAACACTATCAAAAGAGGGCTATGGAGCTACCATAAATACCAATCATGGTGTTAGGCTTCATAAAAGATTATTTAAAGGGGCTAGAATGGGGTTTCAACGTGGAAACTTTCAATTTATAGGCAGATACAAAGGTGGTCCTTTCAACTTTAATATTTCAAAGGGAGGTGTGAGTACGTCCATAAAAAACAAAAGAGGATCTTATAATATTTTTAAACCCAATTACTCGAGTTTTAAATTGGGAGGTGTTCAGCTAAGGGGTAAAAATGCAGCTACGCTTCAATTGCTCTTTTTAGCAGTGAGCCTTTTTATAAATATCATTAAGGTTTTATGGTATATTTCAATAAGTGTAACGTGGTTTATATTCTTAGCTATAAAATGGTTTGTAGATTTTTTAATTGGATTTTATAAAGGATCTACTTCTAATGCGACATCTTAAGTCTAATTTTATATGATATTTCCTAGACCTAAAACTTATGTTTTATTGGACAACCAGATAAAACCTTTCGTTTGGATGTAAAAAAGGATAGTTCTACAGAAGTAAGAATTCCTAAGAGTACAGCTATTTTAAATATTTACTGTTCCAATAAAATAAATTTAAATACCTGATTCAAAGACTTATACACTATTATAAACACAGATACTATCTCTTACTACATAAGCATTTTACGGTTTGGCATGCTGGTTGATTAGGTATTAGTATCAGTACACAGAAGTGCTGATATTAATACCTATAGTTATGAAAAAGCTATGTACTCTTGCCCTCGTATTTCTTTTTGGAATTGGTTTTTCAAAGGCAGAAAATAACAGCCACTCCCGTACGTATACAAATAACTTTATTTTTAATCAAGGTGGAATCGAGTTTGCAGTATTTCCTGATGGTCAATTTGATTTCAACTATTTGCAAGATAGAAATGGTATCGGTTTTTATGTAAACACGGGAAACCTACAGGGATCTTTCAACACAGGTTACAATTACAACCGCTTCGTTCAGTATGATTCTTATGGTGCGGTTATACAGATAGAAGAAACACCAGTTTTCTATGACGCTTATGGTCGGGTTATCCAAATAGGAGAGGTTTTGATAAACTACCATGGTAGATTTGTTAGCCATATAGGTAATATGAATGTTTTCTACAGTAGACCTGGTATCATCGATTATTATAGCGGATACATCAATGTATACAATAGAAACTATGTTTACCAACCATGGCATAATTTCTATAGTGTCCCGCTGGTAAATAGGTGTATTGTTTACTATACGCCATACAGATTATCCTATTTTCCACTGCGCTATACCTGGTCTTATCACAGAAACTACTGGAATACACCGTCCTATTATAATGGGTATTATGCGCGATCAAATGTGAGACGTCACTTCTACAGACCTCATGATCAAGTGAATTATAGAAGTTTTGAAAGAGGACAACGCGATGCCCGTGGGAGAGCTATAGCTGTAAACGATAGAGTTTCTAGAAGCAGAGAAGCTATTGCTACCGGAAGAAGTCAAGTGACTAGAAATAATAGCAGTAGGAGTTCCGTTGCCACTCATAGAACCAGTGGACGTCATACAACTGCTGCCAATACAAGGTCTTCTTCAAGAAATGGAATAAATAGGGAAGCTGTAGATAACAGAAGTGATAGAACTCCCTCCGCTACTTCTAGAGATGCAAGAAGCACATCGAGATCAGCTAGGCTAAACGCAAGTGATGCGAGAACAAAACATTCAGCTAGAGCTAATAGAAATACAAATGCTAATGTTGGGAACAGAGTGAACCGCACAGAAAGAGCAGTGACTCGTGATAGTAGGATCAATAGCAAACCAGAGGTTACAAGATCAACTCGCAAGACAACTCCTATTAGAAGTACAGCGACTACAAGATCATCAAACAGAAATAACACTGCTGTAAATTCGAAAAATGCTAGGTCAAGAAATACGGAAGCTAAAAGCTCTAGAACAAGTTCCAATAGAAACGCAACTCGTTCCTCTGGCTCAAAAAGAAGTCATAAAAGAGGATAATATCCATAAAATTACTGACAAGCTGCTCCCAAATAGGAGCAGCTTTTTTTATATCTATAAACGGCATTATTTTTAGTGCATATTCGTTTCAAATCGTCACACTTCAAAATGAAACTTAAAATATTGATTTACAATAATTTAAACTAACTTAGTTTAGTTTTTAGTGGACACTGGTGAAAACACGCCACTAATTATACAAAAAAACCATTTTTAACCAATTTAATGTATGAATTCAAGAATAGTATTTTTACTGTCATTAAGCCTTTTTTCTTCTTGTTCTACAACCAAAGAAATTAAAGAAACAGGAACTACTGTCGGTCAGTTAAACGGAATTTCAAAAGAATTCTATGAAAATGGAGATTTAAAAATGGATTGGAATTACAAAAACAACCAATTGAATGGAATTACAAAAGAATACCACAAAGACAAAACTTACTCCGAATGGGATTATAAAAATGGACGACTCATTGAAGGAAAATCCTATTTTAATAGTGGTAAACTTCTTCAAGAATACACTTTCAAAAACGGAGAAAGAGATGGAACTGCAATTAGATATTATGAAACTGGAGAAAAAGAAACCATCTGGGAGTTCAAAAATGACATTTTAATCAGCGGTATCGCATATTTTCCAACTGGAGAAAAAAAGACTGACTTTAAATATGAAAATGGAATACCAGAAGGAGTATCAACCGAATATTATAAAAACGGGGAAAAGAGATTTAACTGGAATTATAAAAACGGAGAGTTAAGCGGAGCGTCAGCTGAATATTTCCAAAATGGAAATGTAAAAAAGATTCTTAACTATTAAAGACTGTCTACATCAAAAAGCTGAATTAGGAAACAGAACTATGCTTCATTTTTAATAGAAATGTACTTTATAGTCAAGATTTAAATAAGGTTTATACGAAGGTTGAAAGCAAGCTTATTTGGCTACTGTGCAACACATAAAAAGACAGAAAGACATAAAATGGAAAATTTCAATAGAAAAAAACATTGGGAAACAATCTACCAGACAAAACGATTTGAAGACGTTAGTTGGTTTCAACCGACACCTGAAACGTCATTAAGTTTCTTCAAACAGTTGAATATTCAGACTTCTGCCAAAATAATTGACATTGGCGGTGGTGACAGTTTTTTAGTTGATAATTTACTCGACTTGAATTATCAAGACCTTACAGTTTTAGACATTTCAGCAACAGCACTCGACAAAGCGAAACAACGACTTGGTGAACGAGCAGACAAAGTAAAATGGATAGTTGCAGACGTCGCCACTTTCAGACCGACCGAGAAATACGACTTTTGGCACGACCGAGCAGCATTTCACTTTTTGACACAAGAATTAGAAATTGAAAATTACCTCAACACAGTTCAAAAAAGTATTCAGCCGACGGGTATTTTTGTTATTGGAACATTTTCTGAACAAGGACCAGAAAAATGCAGCGGAATAGAAATCAAACAATATTCAGAAACAACAATGACCGACCGATTGGCCAAATTTTTTGAAAAAATTAAATGTATAAAGGTTGATCATAAGACACCGTCTGATGCCATTCAGAACTTTATATTTTGCAGTTTTAAAAAATTACATAAAAAAAATGTCAGCCATATTTAGAACGTTGAAAAACCGGCAACACGCTTAGGATTTTTACTTCTTATGGGGGTGAGGCAATAAAAATTGGAAAACCTTATGTGAGGATTTTAATCACTAGGACAGGAAATAGACCTGAAATAAAAAATGATTTGCCTTGTAAAAAACGATGTTATCTTAGTGGTAACTTAGAAGTTTAAGCAGCAAAGTATCCCCTTATACCGATTGATGGAAGAGATGCAGAATTATTAATATTTGACGGAAAAATGTTTTTTCAACAGTAAATCAAAAGCTTTATTTAAAATACTAGGCGATAGCAAAATCCATTGCATTAATCATACTTTAATTCATCCAACCTCATTCAAACCTCCAACTCCTCATACTCTACCCTATCCAATATCTCTTCTACATCCGAATTGATTTTGGGACTAAAAAGATCGGTGCTGACTGCATGGGTATTAAGTTGATCTTCATCAAAGTGAGCCTTTAATAGATTTGCAATCCCCTCTTCTTTTAAGTCATTATCCAACCAATGATCGGCTTGCTCAGCATTTAAAATAACGGGTTGCCGATTCTTTTTGTTATGGATCCTAGCAAACAAGGGAGAAGCCTCTTGAGTCAGGATCGTAAAGGTAACTTTATTGTCTATGCGAGTGTATAAGCCTGCAAGGGATAGAGAGTCTTCTGACTTAGGCTTAAACACGAATGGATACTTTTTCCCCTTGTGATCGTGAGGCTCAAAAAAGGCAGAAACAGGAACAACACATCGCTTTCTGAAAATGGATTGTCTATATAAAAAGTGTTCAAAAGTTTTCTCAGCTCTTGCATTGAGCCCCCCTCCAAACTTCACCGCTTCTTTATAATAGGCTTTTAGCTCACTTACTTTTTTGCTTTCTGGAGCAATGCCCCAAGTCGCTGCTGCGAGGACACTGGGCTTCTCTTGTGGGATGATAAGGAGTTGAGAATGTGTAAACCCGTTTATATGGTAACGGGGCTGGTCGAATAACCCACGCTGCCTTTCATCACTGAGTTTAACTTTATACTGCTTTTCGATTTGCTCTACCTTTTGGATTTGAGAGGTATGGAAACACATTGATCATTAATTTGGCTTCAAGTTATTAAATAATCCTCTAGGCAAGCCCACGAGGCATTTAAAAGACTTTTTTTTGATTGATGAAAACCAACCGTTTTCAAACTTTCCTAAAAACACAAGGCAAGCCTCGGGGAGTTAAACCCAATTGCGATTAAAGGTAAATATTCTAATTTATTTGCTGATATGAAAATGTATTGAATTTTGATGATAATCAATATAAAATAATGACTTATATCTTTATCTGTAACTTGACATATCGAATATGAAAACTCACTATTTGATTTAATTCCTTTACGTGGCTTTAAAAGCAACTGCTTTCAATTCTTGTTCAACACGTGATATTCCATATTTTATTGCCATTTCCTTCCAACCTGAAACAACATTCACTATTTCCTCTTTTATTTCATCTGCTCTTTTTTCTGATAATCTAAAAAACTCAGATACTTCCATCGCAAGATTTAAATCTAACGAATTATCCTCGTCAGAGATATTCAGTTTTAATCCCGCACCAGTCTCCACTGGGTTAATATCATATGCTGGCGATAATACCCACCCCTCATTAGTTAGCAAAAACCCGTGATTTCGAAGATGGTCATCTGTATTTGTAACACAAATGCTAAAGACTATTCTTCTCCAAAGTTGTTCTAAGTCCTGTTCCACATTAGCCCCATTATTTTGTATAAAATCAACAAGTTCAAGATAACTGGCCCCATCTGAATGGTCCTGACCATCACTATATCCAAGCATTGTCATAGCAGAGGCAAAATGTATTCGCTGCCCATCATTCCCTCGGTCAAATCGTTTAGTTAGAAAAGTATAATATTCAGAAGAGAACTTTTGTGCTTTAGATTCTGCCATATTAATTCCTGCTAAAATGGCTAATTCATAAGTTACAATCTCCCATCCTCCACTATCTCCTTGATCGTTCCGACTTGGGAACTTTGCGATCCACAAGCCTCCATCATTATCTACAATGCTAGCTTTAGGTCTCGCTCCACCCAAAGAAGCTCCAGGAGCTATAAGCATACTTAACCATTTCAAATATTCTGGATCATCAATAACATTATCATCCTCTAACCTTAAGCTTATCTGTTCTAGCTCTCTTAAAGAACCCCATGGTGGAGTTGCCATATTTTTATTATCATTTAAAAATGGACCATCTTCTTCCAATTTAAACCTTAATGCTCCCATTCTGTGACCATCATAAACTCCAAGTAGATAATCGGTTTCAAATAATTTTTCCTCCTCTCTTTCATCAATTCTAGAAAGAGCAGCTTCCCTCCTACGCATTAGAATTCTGCCCCAACGGTCTGGAGAGGAATCTAGAAATATTCCAAAATTATCTTGATCCTCGTTTAGATAATGAAGTCCTGAATACAACTGCAAGCTAGGATCTAACAATTGAGCTAGTCCACTTTGCAACCAATCATCACTGTATTCGAAAGAAAAAACCTCTTTCCCTTTTAATCTATCAGAATGTAATGTCCCCATAAGTAAGGGTTTTTCCATTCCTGACCAATGTGCATATACACTTATAGATTTTTTATTATTTTGCTTTGCCATTTTTAAGCCTTCGTTTCGGTGCTCTCCCATTTGTACTAATGCTAGCATCTTGTAATTTCCTTCCTAATTCGTCATCCTTAGCAAGTAAAAGAAAGTCTTTTTCTAACCCTAAAACTTGTAAAACCAAAAAATATGAACCCATACTCACCGTTGGTTTGCCTTTCTCAATTGCTAACAAAGTTGGCCTGCTCATATTTGCACGTTCAGCTACTTGTTCAGCACTGAGTTTTCTTCTCAAACGTGCGAGCTTAATATTCTCACCCATTTCATCAAGAAGTCTTCTTGCTTTTGGTAGTATCGTCATTTTCTTTTTTGCCATAACACAAAATATGTTTTACAAATATACCTTAATTTGTAAATTATAATTTACATTATAAAATATTTTTGACACCATATGTTTCCTACCAACATTTCTAGTTATCAGTCAAAAGTGCATACTGATTTTGACAAAAATCCTATCGACCTTACTTAGCACAGTCTCATTTTGAGACTTAATACCAATTTAAACCTATAATGTCGTCGTAAATCGCTTTACCGAAACGAATTCGGCGCCTGCTTTTTTCGCCTGCTTTTTATCAAAATAACTACCATAACTAAGGCTATGCTAATTATTTTTAACTTCAATCCATCAAAAAACCTGTGCTGAGCTACGTCGTAGTATAATTCAATTTATTTGTACGACGTTATAAATTTAATTTGGTATAAGTTGCTTATCATTTAACACCTCCACACTTTTATATATATTTACGTAAACATTAATAAATCCTAAAAGATTAATGCCCAAAAATCAAACTAAAGCCGATATCAATTTTGAACAAGAACTCTGGAAAGCAGCTAACGAACTCCGTGGTGCCGTAGCAGAAAATCAATATAAAGACTATATCCTACCCCTTATTTTTTTGAAGCATATCTCTGAAAAATATGAAGTGAGAAAAGAAGAACTTTTTCAAGCTCTAAATGATAAAGGATCTGACTACTATACAAATGATACCGAAGAACAAAACTATGTTCTAGAAGATCCAGATGAGTACCTTTCCAAAAACACCTACATCATCCCTAAAGAAGCCACTTGGCAATATCTTCAAGACAATGCAGAGCAAGATAACATCAAAGTTTTAGTAGATAATGCGTTTGACTTGCTCGATGATACTCTAGCAGAATTTAGACCAGAACTTAAAGGGATATTACCTCGGATCTTTGTGAAGAGTCAACTCACACCAAAGCAAGTAGCAGGACTCATAAACCTTTTGGCTAACCCCAAACTTTCTGAAAAGGAAAATCCTGGCAGTGATATTTTGGGGCGTGTTTATGAATACTACATCGGCAAATTTGCCCTTGCAGAAGGCTCTGGCGCAGGCCAATTCTTTACACCAAGCAGTATTGTGCGTTTACTAGTAGAAATGATAGAGCCTTACCAAGGTAAAATCTTTGATAATGCCTGCGGCTCTGGTGGTATGTTTATCCAGTCTCTAAAGTTTTTACAAGCCCATGGTGGCGATAAAAAGAACATTTCAATTTATGGTCAAGAGCGTTATGATGGTACGTTGAGACTTTGTAAAATGAATTTAGCTTTACGCGATTTATCTTTCGATGTCCGTTTAGGAGATTCTTTATTACAAGATAAATTTCCAGACCTCGAAGCAGATTTTATTATCGTAAATCCGCCGTTTAACGTTAGCCAATGGCATCCTGAAGACTTACCAGAAAATGATCCCAGACTATTTGGTACCAAAGAAGAATTTACTACAGATGGCAACGCCAACTATATGTGGATGCAAACTTTTTGGAACCATCTAAGCGATACAGGCACCGCAGCGGTAGTAATGGCAAATGGCGCGATGACTTCCAACACAAAAGGTGAAAAAAATGTACGCCAGCACATGGTAGATCATGGCATGGTAGATTGTATTGTTCGCTTACCAGATAAGCTCTTCCTTACGACAGGTATTCCTGCCTGTATTTTTATATTGAGTAAAAATAGAGATGGTAAGGATGGAAAACACCGCAAGAGAGATAACGAAGTCTTGTTTATAGACCTCTCTAAACACGGTAGAATGGAGAGCAGAAAACTTCGTGTTTTTGACGAAGCCGACTTACAAAAAGCCACCGACACCTATCACGCTTGGAGAAACATTAAAGACAGTGTCACTTCGAGTGATTCCGCCAAAGCGGAATTGTATCGAGAAGCAGACACTTACATAGACCAACCCGGCTTCTCCTACTCCGCCAACCTAGAAGAGATCGCCAAACAAGACTACAAACTTACCCCAGGTATTTATGTGGGTACAGAAGCGGTGGAAGATGACGGGATCCCCTTTGAACATAAGATGGAAAGCCTAAAAGCGCAATTACAGACCCAGTTTGAAAAGGGGAATACATTGCAGAAACAGATTTTAGAGAATTTTGAAAAGTTTTAAGCCTTGAATGAAAGAGTAGATTTAACACTTATTATGGTTGACAAAAACAGTATATTATTTAAATTTGTCAACATAACTAAATAACTATGAAAACTACTGTAGCAAGACGAATAAAATCTGCGAGGACTCTAGCGGGATTCTCACTAAGAAAATTGTCTGATAAAATGAATGGACTGGTTAGTTATAATGCTATTTTAAAATACGAGAAAGCTCAAATGATGCCAGATAGTAAGGTGATGATTCAACTAGCTAAGGCACTTAACGTGAAAGTAAATTACTTTTTCATGCCTTACAATGTAGAAATCAACACTATTGAATTCAGAAAGAAAAGTAGACTGTCCGTAAAAAGAGAAAAGGCAATAAAGGAAATGATGACCGATAGCATATCGAGGTATATCCAATTAGAAGAGTTTTTAAACCTCTCCTATAAGTTTAAAAACCCAATTGGAGATCTTGTCATAGAAAGAGGTAATGACGTAGAAAATGCTGTAAACAAATTATTAAGCGCTTGGCAACTTGGTATAAACGGTTTACCCAACGTAATTGAGCTTTTAGAAGATAAAGAAATTAAAGTTATTGAAGTCGATGAGGATGACTGTTTTGATGGTTTTTCTGGTTGGGCCAATGATCAAATACCTATAATTGTTGTAAATAAAAGCTTTAGCATAGAGCGCAAGCGTTTTACCGCCTTGCATGAACTTGGTCATTTGGTTTTGAATTTCAAAAAAAGCTTATCTGCTAAAGAGATTGAAAATCTTTGCCACCGCTTTGCTGGTGCCATGTTAATGCCAAGAGAAACTTTCTTAAAAGAGCTAGGAGAGCACAGAAACAAAATAAGTAAAGCAGAACTTATTGCGATAAAAGAAACCTATGGCATATCTATACAAGCTACTATGCACCGTGCTAAAGATTTAGAAATTGTTAATGAACAACGTTATATTGGATTTAGAAAATGGATTAATGCAGATATAAACAGAAAGAAAGAAATAAACTTGGGAAGTTATTTGGGTAAGGAAGAGTCCAACAGATTTAAGCAGTTACTGAACCGTGCTGCAGCAGAAGATGTAATAAGCATGAGTAAAGCCGCTAATTTGGCCAATGTAAGATTGGCTGTTTTTAGAGATGAATTTTTTGCACTATGATACTTGTTGTTAATGATGCCAACATACTAATTGACTTGATAAAACTGGATATTTTACCTCAGTTTTTTAATTTGAAATTAAAGTTTCATACCACGTCATTTGTTCTGTGTGAGCTTCATGACAGCCAACAAAAGCAGCTGGAAATGTATATAAACGAAAAGATTTTAGAAGTAGAAGAATTTAACCAAGTTGAATTGGAAACTCTTTTTGTGCTACAGGAAGAAAAGCCGCAACTTTCTCAGCAGGATTGTACTGCGTTATTTTGTGCACAAAAACTTAAAGGAACCCTTTTAACTTCAGACAAAACCCTTAGGCAATTTGCTTTTTCCAAAAAAGTAGCTGTACATGGCCATTTGTGGCTACTGGATTTGATGGTAGAGCAACAACAGCTTACAGGAAAACAGGCCAATGCTTACCTAAAACGTTTAAAAAGCGATATCAACCCAAAACTAGGTCTAAGCGACCGCTTATGTCAACCGTTTACAGCAAGATGGTTAAATAAAAAATAGAACTTACAAATTGGCTAAAAAAAAACAAATGAAAAACAAATCTGAAAACAAAACATATAAAACCTAGTGTTTATAAGGGTTTCCCTTTTTTTGCTTATTTTAAAAGAGATAAACAAAAAACATTTTTTACAAATAAAGAAAACTAAGAGTTGTTTTGTAGCTTTTCTTTAAAATCTAATTCTAAGAAAATTAGATTTTAAAGAAAAGTTAACCAAGAATATTTATAGAACAAAAACCTTGAAAATGCAATTGCAAACCCAGTTTGAAAAGGGGAATGCATTACAGAAACAGATTTTAGAGAATTTTGAAAAGTTTTAAATGTTCAATAAAAATGATTGTACATGTCATATGAAAATAGTTTAAAAAATGAACGAAAAGAATATTAAAAAATTTTAAAATAATTATGAATGAAATTTGGTCTGAAATTAAAAAAGCTTTTCTAAAAATTTGGAATAGTTTCAGCTACACACTCTCTGCGAAAAAGATTGGAATCGTAATTGCTACTATATTCTTATTCTTTGCTTTCAACGACAGTATAGCCTCATTTATTGAAAAATTTCTTTTTATAAAAGAAGATTTTTCTAATTATTGGTTAGATATTTTAATTGTTGTTTCTTCACTCGTGGCTTTAGTATTTATTGGGTTTAGATGTTATAAATATAAATACCTTGCTTCTTTTCATGAAGTTTATTTTGCTACTGCAATATCTGTTTCCATTTTATTTTTTTACAAAGAAGCTGAAAAACTTGATTGGACTTTTCATGAGGATGAAATTTTAAATCAACACTTTATATGGTATTTACTTATACCGTTATTTCTATTTTTATTATTATTCGTTTTTAAATTGATTTCAAGGCATTTCATCAAGCCATTTAGGGATAATTCTGAAAATACAAATGAATTTAAAAATGACGATCCAATTTTTAAATTCGATGATGACAGACTTGGTTATTTACCAATTATTAAAAGACTTAGTGGAATTTTAATTACAGAAAAACATAAAAAATCTTTCTCCGTAGGTTTGATTGGTCCATGGGGAAATGGTAAGTCAAGCGTAATAAACCTAGGCTCTAGTTTAGGTCTGCGTTGATATTAAGTTTTCATATCTAGATTCGATTTGATTATACTGTTTCAATGTACCCAGAGCAATTGTTTCCTCCACAAAGGCATTGGCTCTATCGCTTCTAGAC
>Ga0306864_1000056_pt1 | contig 51045 bp, 34 predicted proteins | sample AntRauTorckE5430_FD_190448 | JGI IMG/M metagenome (GOLD analysis project Ga0306864, IMG submission 190448) | Saline lake microbial communities from Rauer Islands, Antarctica - Metagenome Torckler E5 #430 (v2) (version 2) | ecosystem: Environmental > Aquatic > Non-marine Saline and Alkaline >...
TTCACGCGACAAAAGCTAAAAGTACCTAGCAAGCGACAAGCTTTAGGTACAATGTACAATCGACAATCGACAATACCAAAGACAATACACCTCAAACCAACAAGCAACACTATTGACCTCTCTATCTCTATCTACATACACTTCACCAAGTACTGCTTATTTAGGATGAGAAGACCAATTAGAAGAAATGACGACCCGAACGCATCAGCAAGGTCCTCAGTGCAGAAGTTGGGAAATGCTGAGCTATCTAGATCAAAGAAGCTACTCATCACAATCAGCGCAGTCTTGCTCGTGTTTTATTTCGCTACAACCATATTTATTATATTCACTGATGCAAAATACAGTATCAGTGTGTCGAATGACGAGACTTTATATGAAGATGCATTCAAAAAGAATGACGGCCTTTTGCTAAAAGACACTGATAGCAATAGCATTAAAGAAATCAGCCCAAGTGAAAGTAGCGTCGTAGCCACGAAGATGAAAGATAGTTTTGAACTCAAGGCATTCATCGAGCCAATTAATCAAGACGATTGGAAGATAAAACCGCTTCCTGCTAGAAATACCACTGCGGCTTCACTTACAGAAAAGATCTTTGATAGAATTGCATGTTCCACTCTTCCGCAGCAATGGCCAACTAGCGAAGAAACTGCACCGACAAACAAGGATCCCTTCTTGCCGTGGATACACGATGTCTTTCCCTCTGCTGATGGAAAATATATACAGTTCGCTGCGCAGAACAAAAGACGATGTCAGTCTGGGACACGCAAGGGTGACATCAAGAAATTTATGCAGCCCAATGTAGCCCTCTTTCAACATGTTCCCGTTACCCGTGTTGTGTTAGATGCAAGAGATAACAGCGAATCATCTGAGACGAGGTACAGAATTTCGTCGCATGAAGAAGCAGATGCCGATGGAATAGAAACAAGATTCATCTGTAGATTCAAGCCTTCCATGGAAGAAACTCTTTCTGTGCACAATTTAAATTATGACTATCACACACTTCGCAAGGCCTACAGGTCTACATTTACCGAGGAGGGATTTGACAATCATATGATTTGGAGTTCGCAGCTCTTGTTTAAGTGTCCTGTGCCTAAATCATTACAGGAGCAAGTAAGGCTGGGATCGACAGTTGTGAACGATTTTGCTACTCAGTTTGTAGATTTGGTTCCCATTAGAACTTCGCCGAGGTATGGCCCACCAATTGAATATCTTCCTCCGCGTCTTTTTAATGACAAGAACAGTTGGGATCCAAAAGTGGAGTGGGGTGACAATCATTTACTTCCAAGGATCCAAGACTCGGGACGATGGGAGAATATTCCAATTTGTAAGCCGTCGCTCATGACATATCCTGATCAAGGACCGATTGATCTAGACGATAACGTAGCTATTGAAGCACATGATACTGACGTAGCAGAACTGGCTCAAAGCAACAAGAAGAAGAAACTGATCGCGTGTGCATGGACGAGCAGTTCTTTCCAGACGAGAGGTGGTAAAACTACCGTAAGCGATGGAGATAAAAGGTTACTTCAATGGTTAGAGTTTAACAAGATGGTGGGAGTAGACCATGTCTATATTTATGATAATAGTGGTGCTTTTTCGGATACGAATACGCTGAAGCCGGTGACGGATCTATTCCCAGGTTTTGCAACGCGAATTAATTGGCCTGCCAAAGTTTGCAATAATCGACCTGGAAATGGAGATAACAAAGGAGAAAGAAGCAGCCAGTATGCAGCGGCCATGTCTTGTCATTTGAGGTTTGGTGCCCATTCAGACTGGCTCATGGCGGCGGATACGGATGAATACATGGCTCCAATGGGTAGCTTTAATGACTTGAGGTCACTCCTAAATTCAGTAGAGAAGCAGAAAGTCAAAGTGTTAAATTGGAAGAGTAAGAGATCAAAGCCAAGGTTGCAGTATTTCAAGTGAGTGCCCATGCTAATTATGTGTTCATTGTTATTACTTTCCTTTTACAGTTTGATTCAATTTCTTAATTTACCCATATAGCACCACACCGACATCTACGGAATGTAGAGAGAAAAAATGTTTTGACCCTTCACTTCCAGAAGGGAAAACCTTTCTTGAAGTGTACAATTGTAACTTTGAAAAGCCTCCTCGGGAACATGTCATGCCCGCAGAGAAAGCAATCTATCGACCAGATTTTGTTATTCTATTTTTTGTGCACTATGCAACAGCAACAGTTCAGTCCCAAATAGGCAAACCGGAAATTGAGCGAAATGGAGAACGTTGGAACAGGCGATACAAGGTTGGACCAGCATTGCGTTATGCAGACGAGGAGGTTGAAGGGACCATGCTCCAGTAAGTTATTTTATGCGCTGTTTTCATCTCCATTGGCTTCTAATTCTGCATCTCATATGGCATCAATCCAATTTTGATCCCAGCACAAAGGCTATCGTGTCGAAGGAAATTGCATTTTGGAATAAAACGATGTTGCAGATGCCTCAGAATACGAAGCTTGGTGTAGAATGGCCAGAAAAAGGCACTGACGAGGTGCAAAATCTTGCATCGACAAATGTAATCTTTGGCACCCAGTACAGTCCAAACTGCTATCCAGTTCCAAAAATTGATTCATACTGGGTACCACGTTTAGTTGATGCGCTAGAGAAGAGAGGATTACCACAATATTAATAAGTCAAAGGCATAACTAAACTATCAACTTGTTAAAGAAACAAAGATACAATCTCGTTAAACCATAGCTATTTACCGCCTTTACGCACAATACTAGGCGTTAAAGCTACGATAGAATTATTTACGAAACATATTTGATCGAGCACAGAAATGAAAACATAAACATATGTAAAAATTACAGATTGTGTGTGTACATTTACAAATCAATCACAATAGTCATGAGAGCGAGGACGAACCAAAAATCTTCCCACGGGGCTCGTTTCGCGTTCGTTTGAGCACTGAGTCATTGAGCTGCCGGTTCGTAACGTCCCATTCGAATTATCAGATGTCATGCCTCTCGGGCTATCAGGTGTCATAGATACGTACAATTTTCCTGTCGGTGGAATCTGAGGTGGCAGGGACGGAGATGAATGGCGCGACAAATCAACCTTGCATCTCTGACCATATTGTGCTGATTTGGGATCAAATCCACCGCTCTCGTCCCTCTCTTTTTGAGCAAGAGCTTGCTTGACCTTCTTGTAGAACCCTACATCGTCTTCCATTTTTCTCAAAAGATCCTTTGTGGAGTTTCTTTTGACAGCCCTTTGTGGTGTTCCAAAACGCCCTTCTTTTTGGGGGGTTGCAAAACGCCCTCCTTTTTGTGGGGTTGCAAAACGTTCTTCTTTTTGTGGTGTCGTTGAGCGCCCTCTGAGCCTTGATGTAGAAGTTGAAGCGCGATATGCAGGTGTAGCACTAGGTGATCGGAAAGAGAACATTGTGGGTGTGGCTGTACGTAGCCTACTTCTAGCACGGATTCGTGGCGTTGCAGTCTTCGTCTTATTTGGCGCAGACCCTACTGAAGTCCTACTTTGTGCACCCGATGGTTGCCCAGGTCTTGCTTTAGACTGCGAGCGAACTCCACTGACAGCAGAACTGGGACGGTATCTCAAAATCTGGGAGTCTTCGTCGTTGTCCTCTTCAGCCAAAAGCGGATTCAATAAAGGAGACACATATGGATCCATTCCCTCATCTTCGCGTTTCACTTCTAAGTTAATCTTCTGCTTCATTCCGCGGTCATACATTCCAGTTGCTTTCTTAAGTGAAATCTTTCGAGACGGACATACTGGCTTGAGTTTCTTCATTTCAATCATTTGTCTTCTCTCTTGACCTTGCTGCTGCTTTTTCAGCGAAAGTGAATAGAGTCTATTAACTCCAGCAGTACTTTTAACTTTTTTCGGATCCAGATATCTTGGTTTCTCTTCTTTGCTCATATTATGCTGTTGCTGTTGCGCACTATTCTTCACCTTCGCAAGGCTGTATAGACGATTATGGACATTCTCATGTTCGCCTCTGCTTCTATCTCTGACAGGGGTGTAAGATCTTGCTTCAAGATATAGAACCTTTGGTTTCTCCTTCTCCTCTAAGATTTTCTTTCGCAGCTTCATTCTCTCATCCTCGATGAGCCTCTTTTTCTTGGCTAAGTTGTACAACCGTTCCTGTGTCGAAAGAACCCCAATGGATCTTATACGAGACCTTGTTCTCTTCTTTTCTTTCGTGGATATCGCTTTTTTCTTTTCTTCATGGGTTTCTTTCTTTGATTTTGACAAGTTGTACAATCTCTCATACGCAGGTGTATGGCCTCGGCCAGGTGTATGGCCTCGGCCAGGTGTATGGCCTCGGCGCGGTTTATCAGCACGAGAGGATGATGGTGGAAGGGCTTTAGTGCTAGAAATTCGTAAAGATTTCTGCTTGAAAGTTTCTCCTTGCTTGGCAAGAGCATAAAGTCTGGAGTAAGCAGGAGGCTCGCTTGTGTCCATCCTGGAGCGAGGGGCAGACACGGAGCCTCTTCTTCCTCTAGTTGCCAAATTCAACTTTTTAGAAGAATTCCAATCGTCGTTGTATCTTTTCATTTTTAATGCTTTCTTTTTCTCTTTTTCGATACCTTCATTGTACAATCTGTTCCATGTGTTATATCCAGTAGTGGGAGGAGTATTGAAAGGTTGTCCAATATTATCAGGGATCATTTCAAATTGAATAGAATTTCTTCTTCCAGTTCTGCCTGTTTGTTGAGAGTATGAAACTGTAGACGTTGTAGATATCGAAGACGAAGAAGCAACCACTGGTGGTGGTCTGCTATGTCGCACCTCGAGATCCCCCTCTTCGTTATCATCGTCTTGGTCTAATTCGGCTTCATCATCAAAATTATCAAGAGGTGCATCATTATCACATTGCTTTGCGTTATATTGATGATATTGGTCGAAACTATCTGTGGGACTTCCACCATCTTCATCTTCTTCAAAGTCAAGAACATCATCCAAAGATTGGTCTGCGGTGCTTAAAGCCCTTTTTACAACACCATCGCTTTTCTGTGCACTGTACTGATAGTGATCGAAACTGTCAGTGGGAGTTTCATCATCATTATAGTGTTCATAGTCAAGAACGTCATCCAGAGATAGGCATGCGGAGCCAATATCCCTATGGCCAGTCTTTAAATGCTCTTCTACCTTCTCATCGTCGGTGTTGTCAGCTCCAAAAAAATCATCAAAACTAGCTGTGATATTATGAAGCTCGTAATGATGCTCTAGAGAGGTAGTAGTAGGAACATGATCCATTGAGACTTTGCTGCAAGTTGAGCCTTCATCGCCATCATTCGATAGGATATTTGAAGGAAGTTGCTGAGCTTCGGAATCAAGATCAGTAGAATCTGATTCCATAGAAAAATCTATATCCAGACCGAATGCTGCACTCTCCTGCTCCACTATGATCTTTTTCTCAACATTAACTTCAACTTCCTCTTCGTTTCCATCCATTACGTCGTCGTCCTCAGCGATCGAAAGATCATCATCAGAGACATCGCCCGTCACTCGAATGTCTTCGTTTGATGAATTCGACGCAATATCGTTTCTCTTCTCTCCAGCCACATCTCTTGAAGTAGGTGCATTACCAGTATGGTCATTATTGTCACGAGTAGATTCTATCGACTCTTTTACTTCAGCTTTTCCGCGGTAAATACATATTGGTTCCTTTACCTCGTCATCGTTGAAGGAAGATGAGCGATCGTTACTGGTCAGTTGTTCTCCTTGGTTCCATGTATCTATACTAGTTGCAGTTGCGACCTCCGCGTCAGGTAGATCAACATGGCCTTCATCAAAATATTCAATAAAATCACTCTCATTGTTCTCAGAGAATACATTGGACTCTTCAGATGGGAGTGAGACAGCCTCGATTACTTTGTGAATATTTTCTTCTACAACTGTGGCATGATCGTTAGTGCTGACTGAAAAATGTGCTGATTCAGAGCTCTTGGCCAATGCATTACTTTTCGTAGCTGGGTCAAGAAGGTCAGTTAAGTGCCCAGACTCAGAGAGTTTCTTATCAGCATCAGGCTGAAGGATTTCAAACGCATCCTTCGCTTGGACGGAGGCTTCATTCGCATCTATCTGAGATCGACGCCTAAACCTATTACGAAGGTTTCCAAATCGCCTTCCTAGACCAATTCCTTTACGTTGTTGTGATACTGGATATGGAAGATGCGTTTCGTTATTGGCCTCTGCTCCCAGTAAAAGAGATGATTCTTCAATTGACTGATAAGATTGATCCTTGTCTACCGACTCCTTGAGTACATGTGATCCTTCCGAATCCAGTCTCATTATATTGGAGTTTTCAACTTTATAGTTGGCATCGTCATCAGTTTCATTAATGCCATCAATTTCCCCAACAACTTCACAAGAGATTGTTCTTGTAACTACCTCATCTTCTTCCATGGAATTGGCAAAGTCCTCCAGAATCTCTCCGTTCGCATTGGACGAGAACAGATCATTGTTCACGGCAGAAGTATTGATGAATTCTTCTTCCTCCTCAGATTCCACTGCGCTGGCGTCAGGTGCAATATTGTCCATATTTTCCGAGAAAGGACAGTGTTCCTCTACCAGGTCCAACTCGCTATCAACTCCAGCATCAAGTGCTTTTGTTTCACCATCGACGGAATCGGCAAAGTCATTCAGAATCTCCTCATTTGCATTCGATGAAAATGCATCATCATCCACTGTAGCAACATTGACGAAATCGTCTTCTTCCTCTTCCTCTATAGATTGCACTGCACTGATATTAGTCGAGACGTCGTCTAGAGCACCATCGATATTGTATGCGAAAGGATCGTGTTCCTTTGTCAGCTCTAACTCGCTATCAACTCTATCATCAAGTGCTTCTGGTTCACTACCCACAGACTTGGCGTAGTCTTCAAGCATCTCTTCAGTTATATTGGATAAGAATGGATCATCATCCACGTCAGCAGTATTTACGTATTCTTCTTCTTCCACCTCTTTAGACTCCGTTATGGCAAAGTCCTCCAGAATCTCTCCGTTCGCATTGGACGAGAACATATCATTGTTCGCGGCAGTAGTATTGATGAATTTCTCTTCCTCCTCCTCAGATTCCACTGCGCTGGCGTCAGGTGCAATATCGTCCTGAGTACCGTTGATATTGTCCGAGAAAGGACAGTGTTCCTCTACCAGGTCCAACTCGCTATCAACTCCAGCATCAAGTGCTTTTGTTTCACCATCGACGGAATCGGCAAAGTCTTTCAGAATCTCCTCATTTGCATTCGATGAAAATGCATCATCATCCACTGTAGCAGCATTGACAAAATCGTCTTCTTCCTCATCCTCTGCACTGATATTAGTCGAGACGTCGTCTAGAGCACCATCGATATTGTATGCGAAAGGATCGTGTTCCTTTGTCAGCTCTAACTCGCTATCAACTCTATCATCAAGTGCTTCTGGTTCACTACCCACGGACTTGGCGTAGTCTTCAAGCATCTCTTCAGTTATATTGGATAAGAATGGATCATCATCCACGTCAGCAGTATTTACGTATTCTTCTTCTTCCTCCTCTTCAGACTCCGTTATGGCAAAGTCCTCCAGAATCTCTCCGTTCGCATTGGACGAGAACAGATCATTGTTCGCGGTAGTAGTATTGATGAATTCTTCTTCCTCCTCAGATTCCACTGCGCTGGCGTCAGGTGCAATATCGTCCTGAGTACCGAAAGGACAGTGTTCCTCTACCAGGTCCAACTCGCTATCAACTCCAGCATCAAGTGCTTTTGTTTCACCATCGACGGAATCGGCAAAGTCATTCAGAATCTCCTCATTTGCATTCGATGATAATGCATCATCATCCACTGTAGCAGCATTGACAAAATCGTCTTCTTCCTCATCCTCTGCACTGATTTTAGTCGAGACGTCGTCTAGAGCACCATCGATATTGTGTGCGAAAGGATCGTGTTCCTTTGTCAGCTCTAACTCGCTATCAACTCTATCATCAAGTGCTTCTGGTTCACTACCCACGGACTTGGCGTAGTCTTCAAGCATCTCTTCAGTTATATTGGATAAGAATGGATCATCATCCACGCCAGCAGTATTTACGTATTCTTCTTCTTCCTCCTCTTCAGACTCCGTTATGGCAAAGTCCTCCAGAATCTCTCCGTTCGCATTGGACGAGAACAGATCATTGTTCGCGGCAGAAGTATTGATGAATTCTTCCTCCTCCTCAGATTCCACTGCGCTGGCGTCAGGTGCAATATCGTCCTGAGTACCGAAAGGACAGTGTTCCTCTACCAGGTCCAACTCGCTATCAACTCCAGCATCAAGTGCTTTTATTTCACCATCGACAGAATCGGCAAAGTCATTCAGAATCTCCTCATTTGCATTCGATGACAATGTATCATCATCCACTATAGCAGCATTGACAAAATCGTCTTCTTCCTCTTCAGACTCCGTTGTGACAAAGTCTTCCAGAATATCTGCATTAACATCGCACTCGTCGGGATCATTATTCACGGTAGCAGCACCGACAAAGTCTTCTACTGGCTCCTCTTTAGATTGCACTGTACTGCCATTAATTGTGACGTCGTCTACAGTACCATCGATATCGTACACAAAAGGATTGTTTTTTTCTACGTGGTTCAACTGCACACTTTGTAGTCCCTCCGCAGGAAACACACACTTTTCATCCTCCACATTTTCATTTTCAATCTGTGCTTTTAGACTAATAATATCGGCAAAATCCTCAGTAGGTTTCTCCCACCTAGCTTCTTTCATGGCGGCGTTGGCTTCGAGATGTAGACCAGCAGCGATATCTGCTTTGATCGAATCTAGAAACGAATCACCATTTTCGTTGAAGCTGATAACTGTTTCAGGAACTAATTGAGTCATTTCAGAATTAGAGTGATCATCTTCTTGTACTTCTTTCTCAATGATTGTCTCAGGAATTTCTTTAATTTGGGAGTCAAAAGAAGATTCGACCTTGTAGTCACAATCACTATCATAACTCTTCGAAAAATGCATGAGGTCAGAATTTGCAGTGGAGAGGGGAAATGTTGGCGATTGCTGACCTCGGCGCTGCATAGGTGCTTGTTCCATGTCCCTCGCAGGATATTTCGAAAATTCTTCCAGAGCGACATGGCTCGAGGGGCCAAACGAATCTTCTTCAGCACCGACGACGTAATCATCAATATCTTCTTTCTCACTTGAATGCAGACGATCTCCTTGGTCTTCAAGAGCGTGTTTGTCTTTCTTTTCTGCCGTAATAATTGTCTCGGCGTCGTCATCGTCTCCTTCCTGAATGGATTGGAGGAATAGATCACTTGCCTCTTCGGAAGGGAGAAAATTGGCTAGATTAAGAGAGGGTCTTTTGCTTTGCTCTAATTCATGATGTTGTGAAGGTCGGACATACTCTTGACTGGTCTGTGACTGGCTATTTTCATTTTCAGCATTTCTGGCACTTGCATATTTACTCAGAAGGTGCTTCATCTCTACAATAGGGCTTTTCCGGTTTTCTTCTGTTACTGAAAGGGCAGAAGACGACTCAACTCTATCTTCTTCTTCGTCATCGTCATCAGAGAGCTCAAAGGAAAAGTTGTCATAAATCTCCATTTCCGCTTTTCTTGCATCTGCATCGTCTTCAGAGATAGGGTATTTGGTATCCTCATTTTTTATTCGATGAGATATCTCCTCGTCTGTAGCTTCAAGACCTGGCTCATTGTCGCCACTTCTCGCAGGTTGTAAATCATCAGCAATTGATAATGATGGGAATGGATCCACTGTCACTTGCAGAGATGTATTTGCCTCTTCTTCAGGATATCTTTCTAATTCTGCATCCTCCCTCTCAGCTGATGTAACAGAAAATTCATCATCTGTGTCGCGGTCATCATGTCGTGACATGGAAAGGAAATCAGCTCTCACATCATCAGATCCACCACTCAACAAGTCAGATCTATCCCTATCTGCAGTTTTTAGGTTCGACGCAGTGGCAAGCGTAGCCTCTGCACGCGCATCAATAAGGTCTTCACTCATCGGTCCTTTTATTTTTGGTTCCGAGAGTATTGTGATGAAATTAGAAATAAAATTGATATCATGACAAAACGTGACAAAAATAATTAATTTCAGCGAATGCGGTACACCTTTGGGAGACTATTATAGTATCCTCAACGTACGCGGAACGGCAGTTTATTTGCCTTTTAAGCTAGTTTAGCAAACGGTGTCCACATACGGGAGCATCCAACGATCGCTTCCTTCGACACAATAATAGAAGAAGAGAGAAAAAGTGAATACCATGTAAACATGGCAAAACTTAGAGCGAGTTCAGACCACCAACAAAAAATGGGACGCATCAATCATCTCTCGCATCCGATCCACACACCCTTCTCTCCTCTCTCTTGCAAACAAAGACGATCAGATCATATCAATCAAGTCCATCTTGCTTGTGTTGTTTCTCATTGAAACAATATCTGCACTAATACCTACGTACAAAGTATAGTGCATGCAGTACTAATTCTAAAAAGTAGTGATGATGCAGAAAGATATGAAACAGAATGGAGAGGTCGACTGCCAAGGCGCTCGGCGAAATAAAATCGTTTCCAAGTTTGACAAGCAATATCGATTTTTCTTTTATGTGGCAATATCAGGTCTTTGCTGCTCTAGATTTGGGCCATTAGTTAGTGCATTCACTACAATTGGCCCCACGATAGTTACGCATTCACGATCTGCTGGCGCTTTAAATAGACATATCCCGACATACAATTTGAGACCTACTTCTCTCCATGTAGCGGCTCCTTTGGACTTGGACGAACCGAAGTCGTTAGTGAATGATTTCCAACCAATGCAAATGACCCTTACAGAAAGTATGGTATTCTTCGCAGATTATCTTTATATACACCGGAAAGAACAGGCTGTCAAGAAGCAGTTGATGAATCCAAACAGTATGAGATCAAAATTGTGGCCATCTAGAGTTAGCATCAAAGATTTCAGCAAATTGGATGCACAAAGATTAAGAGCTGAAGTCGAACAAGATAAGCTAGAAAAGAAACCCTTTTTGGAAACGCTTGAGGCATTGAATAAGTCAAGGAAGGAACTTATTGAATTAGTGGGATATGATACTAAACTTTTGGTGTCCTCGTTTGGCTTTGCAGTGCTAGCAGCATTCATGAATTCTGTGATTCCGCATTATTATGGACAATCTGTACACTGTCTAGCCACAGCCTTGACAACACAAAGGACTGAAGTAGTTACAGCTCTAACTGGCTTAGGAATTGCAAGTATCCTCTGTGCACTATTCACTGGTATTCGTGGTGCATTATTTTGGTTAGCAGGTATGTGTACCCACTGTCTTCAATCTATGTTTTCTTGAAACATCTTTATATTTGTCTACTAAACCATTTGAATCTGAAGGATCTCGTGGAAACTATAATATTCGGGTGAAATTGCATAGAAATTTGCTTCTTCAAGAGGCAAGTTTCTTCGATTCCACAGAAACAGGCAACCTTCTTTCACGCCTTAACAACGATGTGAACAAAATCGGAATGGTCATCTCTTTTCATGTTAATGTTGTGTTTCGACAGTTTGCTCAACTCGTCTTCGGAGCCATGTACCTTTTAAAAATTTCTCGGGAACTTGCATTCATCGCTTTTGGTGGCATAATTGTTGTTGCTGTAGTGTCAGCAATATATGGAGAATTTTCTAGAATTTTGGCAGAGAGAGTGCAAAATATGTTTGCAGTTGCAGGTGCAATAGCAGAGAAGTCATTTTCAATGAGTGAAACAGTCCGTGCCTTTGATGGAGTTCAAACTGAGGTGGGTAAATACGAAAAGGCACAATGCAGAGCACTTGAATTAGAGGAGGTCCAAGCTTGGGCGTATGGATCGCACAAATTTATCAGCGACTCACTACAAACAGCACTGCAAGGTGCACTAATACTCTCCTGTTGGAGCTTTGGTAGAGCTAACAAGTTGCCCATTGCAAAGTTGACGACATTTATGTTTTATGTGAACTTTGTGCTTGAATCATCAAACGAAATGGGCGACCAGTGGGCAAAGATCCAGAGCGCCATTGGAGCATCTAGTAATGTCTTTGAACTTATTCGAAGATTACCAAAGATTCGCGATCCTCTTGTACTGAGAGACGCTCTTTCAGCGCAGTATGCAACTGTAAACGGCGACGCCATTTCTGCTGACTCAAACAAAGAACCGGTTATCAGAATTGAGGATATGACTGTCACGTATGGAACAATGGATGTTCCAGCCTTGAACAACATAAATCTTGATATATTCGAAGGAGATAGAGTAGCTATTGTTGGTAGGTCAGGCTCAGGCAAATCCACGTTGCTAAGAACACTCCTTCGCTTTTATGATCCTATTTCCGGATCCTGCAAACTTGAAGGGACACCGTTAACAGAGCTTTCTAGGACGCAATTGGCATCTCGTATTTCTGTCGTAGAGCAAGAACCTCATTTATTCCCAATGAGTTTAATGGACAATGTCATTTATGGGATTGATAGGGACGCAGTTGACGAAGAAACCGGAGAAGACACCTATAGCGCAAAATGGAGAGAAAAGGTTGCCGACGCCTTGGAGATTGCTGGTCTTCCTGTAGAAGGAGCATTGAAAAACAGCATGGGATTAGAACTTGATACAAGAGTCGGCGAAGGTGGAAGAACTCTTTCAGGTGGCCAAAGACAAGTAAGTTTGCTCATTGAGTACTAGAAATTTGATGTGCATATAAACCGTGTCTAATATCCTCATTCGTGATTTACTTCAGCGCGTTGCAATTGCAAGGGCCCTCATTCGGAAACCAGAAGTTCTTTTATTGGACGAGCCAACGTAAGTAAAGGTATAATTCGCGCCTGAATGTTGTCAAATAAATTCATACCTAATCTATTCATTTCCAAATTACAGTGCTGCCCTTGACTCTGAAAGTGAGAAGCAGGTTGTAGTGGCCCTCGGAAACGCTATGCTACAAACAAAGAGCATGCTAATGGTGACTCATCGGTTGGGTATAATTCGTTCCTTATCAGTGAACAGGGTAATTGTCTTGGACCAAGGAAGTATTGCTGAATCTGGGGACCCTGAAACTCTGTTAATGCAAAATGGAATTTACGCTCAATTGGCAAGAGAACAAGGGATTATGCCAATAAGTAATGCTTCCTCAACGTAAACCAACTTACAACATCTACTTTTTCTCAGGTTGTTACACTTCCTCCTTTTGATTATCATTTGTAGATAACTCAAATTATGTTTTACTACCTCTCTCTAGAGAGAGAGAGCTACGATACATTAAACATTCAACGCCCAGATTTGGAGTTCGAGCCTTCATCATAAAAATTAATGCCAAACAAAGTGCTATCATACCATAGTAGATTGTGGATTGTGGATAAATTTTGGATTGTATTTTTCACTTTGCAACCTTTATCATAATAATATATTGATGATTATGGTAGATCCCTCATTTCGAAAAATGCCTTACAAATGATGAGTGATGGTTGAGCTCAGAACCGTATAATGCAGATGTGATCCTGTCTATCTAAACAAGAAAAATATCGCATGGCTTTCGCTACCTACTACGAAGAGCTTCCACTCATGCTACTTTTCTTTTAGAAACGATGATGTAATGCCAGAGAGGTAGTGTCATATTATAAAAGAATTGTAAAAGTTTGCTTTATATCATAATGTGCATACAGTAGTGTGCATACAGTAGTGTGCATACAGTAGTCGACAGTAGAGCGTGCGAGACCTTCGCGTCCTCAGCGGGACATTCACATATTTTCACGGCCATGAGGCAAGTCAAGATCTGGGCCGTCGTACGCAGGAATAATACCAAACGTATTCAGATGAGGATGGGAAGTGAAGTAGTGGGTCTTGATGTGATCTATGTTGATGGCTTTGTTCACTGGCTGCATTGAATACACGTCTCTCACAAACCCAAGAATATTTGGGTAGTCGACTAGACGCTTCTTATTCGTCTTGAAGTATGTGATGTAGACAGGATCAAATCTCACCATAGTCATGAATAAACGGAGATCCAGCCAAGTGAATGTACTTCCACCAAGATATCGCTGCTTGCTAAGTCTCAACTCTAATTCCTCAAGAGCAGCAAAAAGCTCTTCTACAGCAGTGTCGTATGCATCCTGAGACTTTGCAAATCCGCAACGATACACTCCATTATTAACCTTGGGGTAAACCAGCGTATCATTGAGTTCTTGCAACTTTTCCATCAATTCTTCAGGATAAAAATTAATATTGTTTTTGGCGAAATCTTCAAACTCAAAATTGAGCATTTTCAAGATTTCAGTACTTTCGTTGGAGACAATTTGCTTTGTTTTCTTATCGTACAGCGTGGGGGTAGTGTAAGGTCCACTATTATCTCCGACTTGATTATACAATTCACGGACCGATGCAACGTTTGTAAATTCGTCAGGAATGAGGGATTCATCACACTTGAACGATCCGTGACCAAGAGAATTTGACAGGGGTTCGTCACCCGGCTTCTTGTACACCCAACCAAAGTGCTCGTCCGCTGGATCAGGGGAGGTTTTAGCCCAAGTGGGATGCACAATAGAGTGTGAAATGATATGATCTAGACCTTTTAGATAGAGCATTGCAAGAACTCCATCAGCCCAAGGGCAAGCAAGAGCAATGTGAAGGTGGTATCTATCTGCTTCAGGAGCGAATTGTGCCCCCTTCTTAATATGATGACGGTGCTTGGCTGCATGTCTGCTATAAACAACTTTCTCGTCTGTTTTAAGGTTTGTGGACATGTTTGAGAAGACTGTTTATTGAAATAGTACAACTTCTTGTTGTAAATTTTGAGATTATGACATGATGATATTGATGATGATTATTAAAGAAGATTGGAAGATCCAAGATTCGAAGATCATGGAAGATCCAAGCTTCTTCGCTGTTCTTCGAAGAAATCGTGCTTCTTTTTCAATGTTTGTCTTTCAGCCCCCCCTCCTTCCGGGGGAGTAAATGCCAAGTTGAGAAAGAACCCTTGGCAATTCATTCGCATTTCGCATTCGCATGATGTCACTTCTTACCAGTTGATGCAACTGGTGCAATGTCTCTATCTGGGACAGAAGCAAATGCAACAATGGAATCTCTTGGCTGCTGAAAAGCAACTGCTAGACGTGGACCAACGACGAACGCTTCACTTGTTCCGACACGGAAAGCAGTAGATACAATTAGTGCTCCCGCAGTTCTCTTCATTTTGAATTACAGTAGATACTTTGGTAGTTCCTTGTAGTAACTATCTCGTGTCTTGATTGTGTGTCTATGTTGATGTGTGTGTATCTGTAATTATTTTATTTCTTGACGATGTGCTTGATGCATGATGTCTGCTAGCCTGATGCTTTTGCGTGTTGCGTGTTGCGTGTTGCTTGTTATTTGTCAATAGAAAGTTTTAGCTATTTGACAAAAAATCCAATCCCTTGAAGATGTGAAGGGTGGGACTCAGGACTCAGTTGATCTTTCTATTTACGATCTACTCTTATATCAACAAAGTTCATTTCCACTCTACCGATCATTCTACATTGCTTCTCGTATAAGACAATTCATATCTCATATCTATTCCTTTAAAATAATATACTGTTTTAAGAGGCGTCACGTCACTAAACGTTTATGAGGATTCTCTGGGAGCTATTTTGATCTTTTGACCTGGTTTCAATCCTATCCCCATTGATTTCAAAATTGCTTCTTGCTGGCTCGTCTTTTCATGTTCCTGTCTAGAGCCAGACGTTGCCAACTTTCGCGCCTCGAGTTCATCATTCCTTGGTGGTATCACTGCCCGGACAGAGGACTCACTAGCTCCTGGTCCATCATTTACTGGAGCAAATCGCATTGGTCCCTTCACTGATGTGCTTACGACAGGCTTGATATCATAAGCAGTTTGTTTCTTCACACCACTTTTGATCACATTCAGCGACTTCATTTCCGCGACGCTGGTTTTGAAGTTCCACGAATGCTTGGTTCGTTTGCATTGCTCAACTGCATCCTGCGGTAGTTCACTCAAATAAAAACCTCGTCCAAGTCCTCCTTTATTGTACTTGGAACAAAATTTAACGAAAGCCTTGTGCGTTTCAGCTGAGGAAAGATCTTCAAAGTATTTTCCTTCGTTGCGGTAGAGATGGAGTCGAAGATGATCATGGTAGGCAAAGTAATCAATGTCTGGATCAAGCAAGATCGCTGGCGGAGACCCTTGAGCAGGCCCAATGTCCACTAATTTAGAAGGAACAATCTTTGCTGCCTTTTGCGAACTAGACGATTTTTTCCTGTCTTTTTTCTCTTTCGATGCCTTTGGTGCATCTCTGCTGCTCCCTTTGCGATCATGTTTGGACTTTTTCCGCTTCCTGGATTCTTCTGATGGGGAAGACGACCTCACTCTTCTTCTCCGATGATCTGACTTTCTGGAACGTTTCTTCTTGGCATCATTGTCAGAATCATCGAGTTTTCGAGACGATTTATGGCGTCGCTTGCTATCCCGTTCCTTGGCATCATCTCTGTCTTTGCGAATATCCCTTTTGGCGTCTTCTTTCCTATCCCTACCCCGGTCCCTGTGAGATTCCAAAGGCATATTATTTTGATTCATATTTTCCAGATCCAGTTAACCACCTGTTGACTTGATACTTGTTTGCTTCGCATCTTGATCAGTAGTAGTAGAAGCAGCATACGGTATGATAGTGGAGCAAAAGATAAAAGGTAGAGAGAAAGACGGTGAGTGGAACTGATGAGGGGAATGAAATGGATATCTTTGATAAATAATGTGGCATGCAGGCACAGCAAGCAGAGGAAGGGAGAAGAATCCTAAGCTGCTGTATAAGCGTGCGCATGAGAAAGTCCTAAACGTCTCACTAGACAGTGTCACTCTTTGGTATGGGGCGTATATTCCGGGTGCGAGATAAAAGACTCGCCGTCGGTAGAAATTTGCCCAGATCGATGATGGATGGTAAGAGAAAAGGCGACAAGGGTATGACTTACCAGTCGATGGATGTTCTGTAGTCCTTCATACAAGGCTCGTTGGTTGCCTGCACTGTACTTGGAATGGTAATAGCTAAAGAGCAGTTGCTAAGAGCAGGTGCTATTGCTATTGCTATTGGTCTTGTATTGTTATCAGATAAGCGTAAAAAATTATGTATGTGCTTTCAGTTGTGTGTTTGTGTTGTTTCGTGAGGTGAGAGGTGAGGAGGGGGTGATGTTTAATGATTAGGTTATTATCGTCAATCCTTTGTTTCCTGTTCAAAAATAGGCTTAAAAAGAAGCGCTTTATAAATACACCCCTCTCTAGGGGGTGGGTTCGTTTAATCTATCAATAAGAAAGACAACGAATCTCATCATCATCATATCATCATTCATCATCATCGTCGTTAGGTAGTCGGTAGTCGTCATAACTACGATACAATATTCATTCATAGCCTACGAACTCTAGATTGCTACGACCAGCAAGTTAACAAAGACAACGAATCATCATCATCGTTAGTCCTCATAACTATTCATTCATAGCCTACTAGATTGCTACCAGCAAGTTCACATTGGCACCATCATTGGCTCTCTCCTACTCTAGAAGAGACTTCATAATCATAATCACAAAAGCATTCCAATATTCTGATCGATAACCGAAATCATGAATGACGATACGATCAAGGCTAGAAATAAATCAGGAATCAAAATCAGTCTACAGGATGACCAGGGAAAAGAACGACAAGAGCAAGAAGGCATATTACCATCATCATTATCGTCATCGGCCAACAATGGCATCAACAACACTACAAAAAGATCTGCAGTAGCTGGTCACGCCCCTTCCTCCTTATCGTCATCATCATCATCATCAACTTCCTCTGATTGGCCTGTCGATGCAGCAGCTTACAATGTACTCGGTAAAGTTGGCCGGGGAGCCTTTGCCACAGTGTACAAAGCCAGTAGTAGCAACGGTATCAAAGCGGCGGTGGAAGAGACTGCTACCACAATCAACACACATACTACAACTGGTGATGGTGCTGACATTGGTATTGGTATTAATAACACGATTAATGGAATGGATCCCCAACAGCAACAGACCCTGCGTTACTGTGCCATTAAAGTCATCAACCTAGAACACGTTGATACAAACTTTGTTGATATACGGCTCGAGGTTCAAACCATGAGATTATCCCAAAATGAAAACATCCTCGCATGCTACACAAGTTTCATACACCACACGAACCTATGGCTAGTCATGCAGCTCATGAACAAGGGGAGCTCTCTGCACTGCCTACAAAAGGCAAGAATACACTATAATCCGCTAAATCATGACCTCAATCCCTATTCCCATTCCAATACCTCTGGACAAACACAGAATGATGCAGCACCCGATACCGATATTCAACAAATGCCACAGAGCATCGACCTCGAATCGCATATCACATACATCCTCCATGAAACAATCCTAGGACTGCAATATATCCATTCCCATGGACAAATTCATAGGGACATCAAAGCATCGAATCTTCTCTTGAATTCTACAGCTTCTCTCCGCATTGCAGACTTTGGTGTATCCGGATGGCTCATTTCTGCAGGATCACAGAGAGAAAATACCAGAACATTCGTGGGGACTCCGTGTTGGATGGCCCCAGAAGTTATGGAGCAGATTCATGGTTATGGGACCAAGGCGGATATTTGGTCTTTGGGGATTACTGCTTTGGAGTTGGCAAAGGGATATGCGCCCTATGCGAAGTTTCCACCAATGAAGGTCTTGTTGATGACGATTCAGGAGGATCCACCAGGGTTTGAGACGTATCGGGATTATAATGATGATGCAGGTTTAGGGTTGGGATCGGAGGGAATGGGTGGTGGAAGTGGAAGATATGTTGGGAGACTTTCGAAGGATGAGATCAATATTGATTGGTCCAAGTCTTTTCAGAACATGGTCACGTGGTGTTTGCAAAAAGATCCGACCAAGAGACCGAATTGTGAGGAATTACTGAATCATGAACATTTCAAGAGTTTCAAGGAGGATGGACAGAGAAAGGGATACAAGGCCAAACTGAAGAAAGATATTTGTGATTGGATACCGAATGTGGGAGAAGAGATTGAAAAGAGGGTAAATGGTAATTTGAATGAGCAAGGGCCTTTGGAACGAAACAATAGTGATTTGCCCATCTGCGTCGTTTCGGCAATGGAGGAGAATCGGCCATCAGGGACAACTTGGATATTTAGTGATGGGTCGCAAGTCGTTGCTTCAGGTTCGGCAGAAGAAGCATTGACAGCAGCAGTGATTGGGGAGAATGGAAGCTCGAGCGGAAATCAAGATTTCTTTGATCAGTTTGAGAAGAATACGCAAGGTGAAGATTTTAAGCATCCATCGACAATTGAAGAAGAGGTGCCGCCCTCATCTCAGCAGCAAGAGCAAAATAAGAAGGAAGCCCAGGCAAAAGACAATCACAAAGGAGACGATGATGATGGTTTGAATGCCTTTATGGATCAGTTCGAGATGGAAACTGGAGGAGAGAACTTTCGAAGTAGTGTCTAAATTGTGTCCGAAGTATTGTGTTTACCGTTAAAGCGTTATAGTCTGTCTAAACGGTTGTTGTTGTGCTGTTTGTGATGCTTTCCTCCAATTCACACGTCACAAATTTATTAGATAGCGAGAATGATTTTCCCAGTGTGCGAAGCCCTATGCCCTATTCCCTATTCCCAGTCTTCTATTCATACCTCATACCTACCGGTACTACTACTACTACTACTACTACTGTGTAACATATCCTTCAGACAAACACATCATCCTCGTCAGTGAACTCGTCACTTCAACTATCATGGGAAACACCGCCTCAATAATAACATCCGTTGGAAAATATATGGTCTTTGGATGGTCCAAAGATTCTTATAAAGGAGACTTGGTCGCTACTGAAATCAGCCTTCCAACCTTTTGCTCTAATGCCCCTGTCTATGCAGCCATCAAATCTGCATTTACCAAACAGAAACTTAAGCAATTATCCGATGAGGCTCTCATCAAAATTTGCAGACAACTTGAATTCTGGTACAAAGACGGGGGATTCCAAAACGATCCTATCGCCATGAAGGAACGAGCTGAGAACCTAATTGATAAATCATTATGGTATCTCCCTCTCGTCACCAAACAATCAGCCAATGCAATCGATGCAGAGACCGGGTTGGAGCTGTCCTCTCTCAAAGTTCCAACTCGTCGCTTTGGAAAGACTAATTTGCAAATATCAGTCATTACATGTGGTGGAATGAGATTGCAAAATACATGGTTACCGGACTTTATACCAGTTCTACGCCCCAGCCGTAAAACTGTTCTTAAAAGTCTCCCTCAGGAAAATATCAAAAACTGTATCCGGAGTTGTTTGGCGCTCGGAATCAATCATTTTGAAACTGCAAGAATGTACGGAACTAGCGAATATCAGATTGTGGAAGCACTACATGAACTAATTCAAGAAGGTGAGGTGAAACGCGAAGATTTCATTCTTCAAACCAAGATTCCTGCATCGAATGAAAAAACATTCATTAAGTTTTGGAAGCAGAGCTGGAGTAATATTGAGAAAAAATTGGGTTACATCGATCTATTTAGTTTGCATGCCATTGACAAGATGAGTGAAAATGTTGAAGTAAGCTTGAAGATCAGTGAGCAATTGAAGAAAGAGGGGAAGATTCGTCACATTGGGTTTTCCACCCACGCCACGAGTGAACAGATTATGGCATTGATTAACACTGATAGGGTAAGTCCTGATGTTATGATTTTGATGATCATTATTCTCCAGATTAGTCTCGCAAAATTGTGAATTAATGTCCCGATCTTATTTACAGTTCGAATATGTTAACATCCATGAACACTTCTTCGGATCCTACCACGGAACTGGTACTCCAGATACATTAGGAGGGCAAGGTAACCTTGCCTGCGTCAAGCGTGCGTTAGATTTAGACATGGGCGTATTTCAGATCAGTCCAATCGATAAGGGAGGAAAACTTTTTCGCCCTTCAAAAGATTGTGTTTCTCTTATTGGGCAGGAACTTACACCAATTGGTTTTGCGTTGTTATACGGTTGGAAGAAAATTGGATTCCATACGGCTTCCATAGGGTTGGCGAGGGTAAGCGACTTGGATGAGGTAATGGCTGCTACAAAGCTCTTGGCTCTTGAGAAAGTGGGTAAGATCGACCTTGACAAGATATTAGATGGCGCCGTGAATAGATTGAATGCCCGAAAGGAAGAAATCTTAGGAATAGAATGGGCAGAAAAAGGTTTACTAAACATCCCTCACTGCTATGACAAGGATACAGATGGGATTCACATTGGTCACATTCTTGGCCTACACGATTTGCTTTCAACCTTTGGAATGTACGAATACTGTAGAGATCGATACATTTCTATGCTAGGGACAAAATGGAACAAGAAGAAATCTTGGGAAGAAAGAGTTGAGTCAATGCCAGGTGCAAATCCCGGGCGGTCCTTTGATTCTGACGTCGATCTCACTGAAGCTTTAAAAAATCACTACAACCCATCACTGGTGCTGCAGAAACTGAAGCAAGTCCACGAGTGGTTGGAAAGTGACGATGACCTGAGCGATGACGAGCTGGAGAAACGTGGGTGGAAAAAAGGTTATAATCTTACTGTTTGGACAGAAATGCCCGGTGAGATTGATTCTAGGGCAGTACAGATGGTACTATTACAGGTGGCTACTGGTGGTAGACTTGGAAGCTTGGCAAAGACAGGCCCAGGAAGTTCCTTTCAATCCGAGGCCAAACAGCTTCGTCTTGCGTTGTAAGCGTTTAAAAGAAACATTTTATGAATATGTTCACGCCATGTTGACGTCTATGACGAACCGTATGATTGTATATTGATAATGAGGTCGTGTGACTACTTAGTGATTTCTGATAAAGTTTAGTTCCGTAAGGGAATTGCTAGTAGCATGCCAAGTGAAAGTAATGAGCTTACAACTCGTTGTCCGTACCAAGGAATCAAAGCATATACAAATTGATAGACTAAACCTAGATATTTCTCCTGAGATACAATATCTAGTTTAGAAGTGGACGGATTGCTCACGAAAGGACAAAACATTAACACTAATTAATGCGGTGATTGTGGCAGAAATCGCTGAAAATACTGAAAGACAAAAATCATTAAACAACGAATAGGTAGGTAGTGACCTACCCTAGCTCTACTCTCTGCTATTAGCTAGAGTGGAGTGAGCAGTGCTTCGTGGTTCAGGCACTTTAGTAGTAGTATTAACGAGCTTTCTACTACTACTCTAAGAAGAAGAAACAATGATTTACGTAGAATTAACTCGTTGCCAGAGCGGGTTTAGAGTGCTACATTTTTCCAAGTGATCCTGACCACCGGACTTGTAAACTACAACTCTAGCTAGAGCATGGAGAAACGAAGCCTTCAGCTGTGATCTGAGCAGTATCAATCAATCTTCCATCGCTGCCACGATTGGTGATGGGGATGATGTTTGGTGATGGCTCTTGGTATTTGGTATGATAATTTTAATGCGTGCAACAACTTTCTTACAACTTACAACATTGTGAAGAACTTCCAAGAATAAAATCGACGTCAAGCTAAAACTATTTTCAAACCACCGCAGTATCATGATGGCAAATTGGTTGGTAATCATGTTCAATATTTAATGCAGCTGATGCAGGTAGGTAAAGCAAAGACTTATTTCTTATTTATCTATCTACAACAGTACATGAAGATAATTAGATTTGCGACCAGGAGAGCGGACATGGTCGACGAGATTTCTTTTAAATAATGCGTTTATTTGGATGAAGGATGTGAAAGATTTTCATGTGCCTACACTTCCGCCCTTATTGCAAGTACTTTGCGGTCATTATATCTGGATCGATGCTTACTGCCTTTGCTGCCATTGCTGCCCTGCGGGGTGATAAATCTTCTCTCAATTTTTTTGTTACCGGCTGTGTGAAACCTATTTCTAGATAAGGGATTTTTAATGTCTGTTGAAACACCTCCTCCATCTTTTCAGCAAGGTCGGGCGCCATCCTGCGATTTACACATGCGACATTGGACCATGTATGAATATCAAAATAGAGCTGCCAACATCCAGTTATTCGCCAGAGTTTTTTCTGGCCAACCCAATAGCAAGTGATGTCGAGGTCATCCAGAGTTTCAATGGTATCATATAGGTGCTGGGTGCCCCAAGGTCCCATCCAATTATATTCGAATTCTAGATATTCAACTCTTTCTAATACTTCCTTCTTAGCACCCAAAAGAACATTGTTATCATATCCTTCCACATCTATTTGAAGAATGTGGATTGGTCCATCTCCCGGAATGTTCTCCTTCACGTAATTGGCCAATGTCAACACCTCTACTTCCTGGTCGCAGCCCTCTTCATTTAATTTCTGATTTAGGCAGAGACCCAAGCCATGATTTTCAAGTCCACTCACATCCGACGATTTAAAGAAAGCCGTACCTGGTTCTTTATCCACTGCAGCATGAATCACCTTCAAACCTTTTTTATCATACCCAAGGTCCTTGCTCAATTCCTTGAGTTTCTTGACTGTGGAAGGCACAGGTTCAAAGCAGTGGACTACACCTTTCCTAGGCTCTATAATATGCATGTCCACTGAAAAAGGATTAGTGGTATCTTGGGCACATACGGAGTTGCCAAGTTCTCCATCTTTGAGCATTCCCGTCTTCCATTCTTCTTTACTAAGGCTGCCATCAAAAGTCCCCATTCTCAACGTGTTCAGTGCATCAAAACCTTTGTTACAACCTATGGACAACCCTACAAACGATTCAAATTCATTGGGTTCGCTGCTTTTTAAGTATTGCTTCTGAAGCACTTTGTAGTATTCTTCCAGATAGTTTGATGTATCAGGGCATTTGGTAGCAATAGTGATACTGCACTTTTGTAGACATGGATCTTTAATTGCTGATGCTGCACAAACCAATGGCCTTAGATGGTCCCTAACCACGAAGAGTTCTTCCACTGTGCATTTAGATGGACGTTCACCAGGCTTCCTCGCCGTTGAGGATAACGAGTGTGTTGGAACCCTATCAGGTTTTCGGTAGGCAGATGATGATTCTTGGTTGATAAGCATGTCTAAACTGTCAGCAGAGAGAACTGAGAAATGACATAGACTATGCTGATGATGATAAAGTGCAATAAGAATGACGAGAATCGCAACCGCAAGGAAAAATGCACTGGCTTTGCTGATATACGACAATGATAGACTTTTCGTCCTTCTCCGTCGTAATGGAATCCCGAGATTCATATTTATTCACAGGGTGTTTAATCTGTTCTACCAATTAATGTTCGATGTTGCACAACAGTGCACAGAATGGAATGCGAGATGAATAATTACAATAATTCGTTTATGGAACAGTAAGCAGTAAGAAGGCTTTAGACCGGTGTTGTGTGTGTCGTATTTGGTATTTGTTCGTTGGCGATCTGTATTTCAGGGCTTTTTAGCCGTCCGTTTCCGTTGATTGTCCTAGTCGCTACGATCGTAGTAGCTACTATCTACTCTAGCTACTACGATACCAGCTAGCCAGTAGCACAGAGTAGCACTCCTGCTACACGCGCAGGGAAAAACGAAAGAAGCAAGGAAGGCTGGAGGAGGAATAGCAAGCGAAAAGCGAACCCTAAAAATGTATCCAACTCTACTATTTTAGTACCTAACATTTGGCGATTCTCAGAAGAGACCACACTTTTTACTTTTTCCATTGTAAACGTTTGTGTTATTGCATTCTCACAGAAATAAAATGAAGATATTGAATAGAAGCTGGTCAAAGGAAAATATGAGATCCCGTTCGAAGTCCAAGAACAACAAAAGATCTAAATCAAGGGCAAGAGGTGGGCTGAGCGATGTAGTATTGAAAGTGCGACACAATAATCAGAGATATCGCCATGATGTTAATAGAATAGATTCTTTGTTTTCACCAGGATCGCCATATACCCCCAAGAAGTACGGCAGGTCGAAACGTCGAGAACAAATGCATGCCTCACCTTCCTTTCACGCTCATCATTCATGGGATACAAAGTCTTTGGATAGTGGAGTAGAAGAAGATTATCATGATCTGGGTTTTGATAAATATACCAGCGTCGAACAGAGGACAGCAATATCTAGCAAGTTTGACAATAAAGAGAATAACCCCACGACTCCTATAGCGAATCCACTGCATCGTCTGCCACCACGCATGTTGTGGCCTGGGAGGTCTGGAAGGAAGCAAGCAAAAGGACTCGGCAAATCCTCATCCGTGGTTTGGAACAGAAAAGAACAGATGAAACGTGATATTGCAACCGCCCATGCAAATATGAAGGAAGATGAGTTAGGAAATATCACATACAAGCCACGTTCAGCCGCCAATATCCTTGCAAATAAGAACTCGAATATCTTCACGAGTTCATTACACCACATGAATACTGATAGTGAAAAAATTAACGATGTCCCTAAACACCACAGGACAAGTTTACCAGAGACAGCCACAAGCGATGTTGTAAGGTCTCCCTTTCGTTTGGCTCGTCAAAAAGCATTAATTGAGGAATACCGCAGTACAGATTCTGACGAGACGGAGCCTTTCGACGACAAATTTGTCATCAAGAAAAAGAAATCATCGACCAAGCCAAAATCAGAATCAAGAGATTCTTCCTTTCGATTGGATCGTCAGAGAGTCAAAATGAATCAAAGAGTCAACTTTTCTCCAACCTCGGCGGCCACAAATGACGCAGCACCAACAAAGTACATCTATGCCTTTGACTCGTCCAACACAATGGATGATGATGATGTACTCACATTTCGCACGGAAGGAGAGTGTGAGGATCTGACGATGTTGAATGATACGATTCGTGAATGTATCGGGCTTGGGAACGGAATCATTCAGACACAAGAAAACAAGCTGAAGGTTGACGTCGGCTGTGAAGATGTATTAGGGGGCATGACAGAATCTGCAATGCAGATGGATAAAAGTATGGTAAAAGAATTTAATGCATTGGGAGGAACAATGGATAGAGACTGCGAACCAGTGTACGGATGTGAAGTTGTATTAGGGGGCATGACAGAATCTGCAATACAGATCGAAGAAAATATGGTAAAAGAATTTAATGCATTAGGAAAAAGAATGGATGGAGACTGCGAACCAGTGTACGGATTTGTCGACTCTACATGTGCCGATAATGATCCGGTGAATCCTTTGTTGTGTGCTGAAAGTGAGATTACCGAGACAAATGATATGGATAATGAGGGTCCTTTCAAGGTCTTTCGAAATGCCCTAAAGACAAAGTCAGGGAAACTATTCGGTTTAAGGCTCAAGCCTTAGTTGACTTGTGGTGGTTGTGACATGGTATCTATCAGGTGCACTACTTAAAAGAGTAATGTAATATAACACTACAAAGTCGGAATCAATCGTCTGAAAAGATCCGTGTCACTCATATTTTAAAAGTATCCACAAATAGCATCAGTTCCGAAGGACCGCTTGCCTAAATTGTAACGCTTAGGGAGCTGGGTGCAGTTTAGCCTCGTACCCAGGAGGTGATGACTGATGTCTGATGCCTTGTGTCTTCTAGTCTTGCGACTTCTTCACACTTAACTTTGTGGCAGTTTCTATTTTCACGCATACCTTTGTGAGTAAATGTGTCATTCTGACAGGTCATTTTCAATTATTACTAAAGTAGCCTGACAACAAACGGTGACAACGTGATGTTTGTTGTCGCCAAAATTAGCATTCGCAAAATAAACAAGTTCGCAACTCAATAATTGGGTCGGATCAGGCTATTTAGAAACTTTTTTGTTAGCACTTTTTACACGCACGTAAAAAAAGTTCTAACAAAAAGGTTTTGAGAAAAACGGAAAATCATCAAACCAACAACGCCACTCAACTGAAATTATATTAAAATGAGGTTTTGGAACAAGTCTGGTACTCCAACTGTGATTGATTGCTTCAAAATCAAAGTGAGCCAACTCAGTATTTTAGTATGGTTTATCCGTAGAATCTACGTAGAAATATTGATGTTTGAACAGGTTTTAAAAATTGGGATTCCATGCGTTCTAAAGCATTGTAGAAGCTAGATCCAGGGGTAAAGCCTTTCTATGATACATACACAAGACTCCTGTAATGTTTTTTCTGGTACTAATTTCCAGTGAAGGTGCACCTTTCAGGTTTTTAGCAAGTAGAGATGATTTTGAGATTTTTTGATTTTTACCCGCCAACAAAGCAGAAAAAATAAATCGACCCAATTATTGACGCGGCCCAATTATTGATCCGCGTAGAAGTGCAGCTTCTCACAAAACGATATTTCAGAAAACATTTGCATTCTCACAGAAATAAAATGAAGATTTTGAATAGAAGCTGGTCAAAGGAAAATATGAGATCCGGTTCGAAGTCCAAGAACAACAAAAGATCTAAATCAAGGGCAAGAGGTGGGCTGAGCGATGTAGTATTGAAAGTGCGACACAATAATCAGAGATATCGCCATGATGTTAATAGAATAGATTCTTTGTTTTCACCAGGATCGCCATATACCCCCAAGAAATACGGCAGGTCGAAACATCGAGAACAAATGCATGCCTCACCTTCCTTTCATGCTCATCATTCATGGGATACAAAGTCTTTGGATAGTGGAGTAGAAGAAGATTATCATGATCTAGGTTTTGATAAATATACCAGCGTCGAACAGAGAACAACAATATCTAGCAAGTCTGGCAATAAAGAGAATAACCCCACGACTCCTATAGCGAATCCATTGCATCGCCTGCCACCACGCATGTTGTGGCCTGGGAGGTCTGGAAGGAAGCAAGCAAAAGGACTCGTCAAATCCTCATCCGTGGTTTGCAACAGAAAAGAACAGTTGAAGCGTGATATTGCAACTGCCCATGCAAATATGAAGGAAGACGAGTTAGGAAATATCACATACAAGCCACGTTCAGCCGCCAATATCCTTGCAAGTAAGAACTCGAATATTGAGAAAATTAGCGATGTCCCTAAACACCACAGGACAAGTCTAGCAGAGACAGCCACAAGCGATGTTGTAAGGTCTCCCTTTCGTTTGGCTCGTCAGAGAGCACTAATCGAGGAATACCGAAGTATATATACTGACTTGACGGAGCTGAATCAAAGAGTCAACTATTCTCTAACCTCGGCGACCACAAATGACACAGCACCAACAAAGTATATCTATGCCTTTGACTCGTCCAACACAATGGATGATGATGATGTACTCACATTTCGCACGAAAGGAGAGTGTGAGGATCTGACGATATTGAATGATACGATATGTGAAGTTGTATTAGGGGGCATGCCAGAATCTGCAATACAGATGGAAGAAAATATGGTAAAAGAATTTAATGCATTAGGAAGAAGAATGGATGGAGACTGCGAACCAGTGTATGGATTTGTCGACTCTACATGTGCCGATAATGACCCGGTGAATCCTTTGTTGTATGCTGAAAGTGAGATTACCGAGACAAATGATATGGATAATGAGGGTCCTTTCAAGGTCTTTCGAAATGCCCTAAAGACAAAGTCAGGGAAACTTATCGGTTTACGAATCGGAATCAAACCTTAGTTGACTTGTGGTGGTTGTGACATGGTATCTATCAGGTGCACCACTTAAAAGAGTCATGTAATATAACAGTTCGTATAAACGTAGATTATTATGATCAGTTACGTTGCATTATTGTTTGTTTGTTATAGATTTGTAAGCAGCGACAAGGCCCCATTTGAATATGAACTCCATTGCCTACGTAGGTGCTGTAACTGACCGTGAAAAGAAAATCTGGACTTCGCAAAACGCGCATGCTCATGTTACTTTGAAATTGCAGGAATATGCAGTCATGCACAAATATAATTTAGAGCACAGCTGCGCATCATTATTGCTTCACTTTTGATTCCAGAATCCATCATCGCTGTTATCATCTTCGTCATCGACTTCGAAATCTTCAACAGAGGCCCAATCAATTCTGTCCTTTTCTTGTTGTATAATATCCTCTGGAACTCTATTTGGCAGATCCACATCGATCGACTCCATTTCCTCATGGCTCAGGCCCATTTCTCTCTTCAATTTTCTTTGATACAATTGTCTCTTTTCGCAGTTCTGTACAAATCTTTGTATTGCTACAAGAGAATCATCCGTATGATTTTTCCAAAACTGTTTGTTTGTGGTTCCATACAATTTCATGAAATCATCGCATAAGACATTTGATATATCGCTGTGCCCTTCGATCAGGGGTATATCTGCAGCAGTCATTAATACCTTTTGTTTATTTGTGCACACTGTTCCTGCAGTGAGTCCGAGCAACGAAGCAAAAGTGGCATCAAGGAGTGATCCGACGACTTGCGCGGCACGGCCTTCCTTGAATTCAAGTGGTGCTTTATCAGGAAACTCTTTCTTTGCAAAATAATTGATGACAGCCTTTGGTGCTCTGCGCATTCCTACGAAAGTGCCGATAGTGACCAAAGTTCCAATGATGGCACCAGGGTAGAAAATTGCATCCTTGAGTATTTTACGCTCTCTTCCAATTGGTGGTTTGAGAATTTTATTATCTAGCTTGGATTGGATTATTGACAGAAAAGACTCGACTATCTTCTCGTCTTCTGACTGCGCATTGTCGAAAGGAGGGATTCTCGATGACATGAAGAGGTTTGAAGCTGGTTTTTATTGGGCAGTACTACTGTTAGTTCAAGATTGAATATATGAGAATCATGCATCAGATCAAACTTGCTACCATACTGACTAGTTTACATTAGATATAATACCTAATACCTAATACCTAATACCATCATGTTCGTGGCGATGATGATGATTTCAGATTAGATAGATGTGTTCCCCTCTTTCTTCCTTTTTCCTTTGTTTGTTCTTCGTTATTGGCTTATTTAGCTCATTATTCGACAACGACACATTCACCATTCACCATACGCCATACGATACACATCATGATGATGATTCATGATACATCGTGATGATGCAACTCCGCCGTCCATCTCGTCACTTCCTCCCCTCTGTTGCCTATTACTCATACTACTACGTAGCTAGCTGGCTAGTGCACTGTTAAAAACGTTTGTAAACTGGAGGTAGAGGTAAAGGTGAAGGTCATACTAGAAAGTTGAGCAAAGCAAAGCTGCCTCGAACCTGCATTCGCGATGCCGCCAACACCCATATCAGAAACAGTCCAGCAATTCTATGATATCGTGCAGGATAGACTTGGAAATGCTACAAGAGAAGGCAAACACGAAAAAGCATGGTCAAGCGATTGCAGCACCAGCAAAGATTATGAAACCGAGCTAAACTTGTAAGTTTCATGGTATACATGTACATATTCTCTACAAGCAGGCAACCTGATCCACTCTTGTATACTTTGGGCTAACATATAATATGTCTCATGCTTCCCGAACAGACTCAAGCCCCATCTAAAACCATTCTTCTGGGGCGTTGGAACGACCGTTGCTCTATTTGCGACATTCCGTATTTCTAAAAACACTGGCAGCCTGCGCAAGGCTGCCAAAGGTTATCAGTTTGATAACTTGCAAAAGAACAAAACCCGAAAAGACAAACTTTCGGATGCCACTTCGATTCCTGCTGATATTTTCTTAAGCATGATAGTTGGAGTTTCTTCCGCTTTGTTCTTGTCGGATGAAGAAAAAATCAAGGACGACCTTGCTCAAATGCCTTTGATCCAGGGACGGTCCTTGGTATCAGAAGAATTGTGCACAGATTTTATCAAGGAGTATGAAAAAGTTTTGCCACAATTGTGGACATCGAATGAAGCGAAAGAGAATACGTCCATGCAGGCAATCAGGTGTTTCGTGACCAATTGTCAAAAGAGACAAATTCTTGTTGATTATAGAAATGAACACTTGAATTTGCTCGATTGTAAAGATGCGGAAAATATCCCAAGTCCTGGAGTTCTGGAGCACCTTTCTAGGATTCAAGTCCCGTCGAAAGAGCAAGAGTAACATAGAGATGTTCGTTGGTGGGCTATCGATCATGATGTTTGTTGGTGGGTGATCGATGATGGTCTGCATTGAAAAGAAATATTTTCTTCTGGTGCACGTACAACGCAACAGTACACAGCCTTTCTTGGACTACCTAGATAGGTACGATACAACAACAGTGAGTTCGTAGAATGAAGGTGTTGGCAACTAAATTTAAATTCGAGAGTAACGGTAAATCAGTCGCTCGACATGGCCCCCGAATCCGTAAGCGTTATAGTTCATGCCCTGGCTGTTACCTACACCACGAATTAAATCTAGAATTCATATGTTTCGCATGAGAAAGAAATTGACGATACCAGTTTATGTCATGTGTGCAGTAAAGTCCTGAACTATCATTGCATAAGATGGTATCCAAATTAAGAGGTTGTATTAAAGACACTACACGTACACGTACTGTACCTCCAACACCAATGCACACCAACACACTTGTTCACACCGGCTCTAGATAGAATCTTTGGTGTTATCTTCGCTCCATTGTGGAATTGAAATAGAGATTCAGTATTATTACTCCTTACTCCTTCTTCTTTGCTTCCAATTCCTTGAAGTACGTTGCAGTATTCTCCTTATAAATGACGAACTGGGCAATCATGATTGAATTTAGAAGCAAGGAAATCCCATATCCTGCCAACATTGGGATATCAAATCCTACAAGATTAATTGTTGTCATTACTCTGATTGCCGATCCAGTGAAATTCATAATATTGGTGATAACGGACTGTGATCCAGTATGCTTGACACTGTGATAACAATAGATCTGTGACCCTCTAGAGAAGAATGTCACGGGCATGTTAATGCTCAAGAGGAGATAGAGTTGATCTGTTGGTAAGGAAAATACCACAGACAAATAAATCGCAAAAAGTGCCGATACCACCATGCGCTCTTGCATAGAAACCTTTGGTTCCACCTTAAATTTCCACATTAGTAAAATGACAATTACAGATTGGAATGTAATGAGAAGTGTCTCCCCATAGGCAGTGAATGGGTTTCCTTGAAGGTAAGAGTAGAATCCAGCATTGGCATACATGAGACATTCGCTGTACACCGCAGGGGGGGACATTCCAGCTACCGACTTTGTTTTGAGAATGTTTAGGAAAAGAGGTGCCTTATTGAGCATTGAACCGACGATGATGAGCATGCCGAGGAGCTTCATGGCGATCTCCACTAGGTCAAGGTTCTTGATGTCATCAACAGAACTCATGATGTGTCTAGCTTTTGATTCGAGAAAGGATGGGGCAACGCTAAACAAGTATGTAGTACCTATACCTGTAGCTTGTCGCTGTGTGTGTGATATAATATGATATATGATATTATATTATGGGAAGTTGCACGTTGCACAAATTTGAGAGATTAGAAGAAAAGGGGGGTGAAGTTGTGTCGTTGTGTCGTTGATAGTTAGTAGACCGACCGTTAAATAGATAAGAAAAGATCCAACCAACACGTCATTCTCTCGACACTTTTCTTTTTTCTTACAACATACGAGCAAAGAGGAGCAAATGCAATTGATTTGGTCTAATCATTTCATTCTGATTATTAGTTACATTCGGTACATCAAACTTTACTATCTACAATATAGTATCTATTGAACAGGTGGAACCAACTCGACCACAATTATCTTGCCTAATCCGGATTTCAACATGTTTCTCAATAGAACAAAATTGGTATTTCTTCTCGTCCTGGGCAGCTCCAACGCCTTCACCGTGAATCACCATCTCCTCACCCAATCCAAATCATGCCACCGAAACATCTTTGAACTCAATGCAATCAGTGACATCAATGGCGATAATAGTTATGGTAATGGTAAAAGTGATATTAATACCACCACCGACAGAAGGGGATACCTCACGAAATCACTCGTGGCACTGTCCGTAGCATTCGCTAGTACAGCCACACCTCTCACTGCAAACGCATTCGACAACAAGATAACAAATGCATATGATGATAAAATCAAACGTCGTGGCCCCCAACCCAAAGATCTTGGAATTTCCAAACGTAAAGATATGGTGGGAGAAGAATATCTAGGTCTCAAAAATTGCGGTCCAGCTCCAAATTGCTTCTGCAGTACTGATGATGCGGAAGATGATCCTGATCATTCCATTCCAAGCTGGACGTTTCCTAAAGATCTTACAAAAGAACAAGCCTTTGAGCAACTACAGGAGGTGATTCAAAAATATACACCTGGGCAAGGAAACATCGATGGTGGAGGATTTAAAATTGTTACTGCTGATGCTACCAAGGGATACATTTATGTACAATTTGAGGCAGTGAAAAATGGATACATTGACGACTTGGAAATGGCGTACATGTCCAAGCTAGGGGATAATTCAGTACAGGTGAGAAGCAGTTCACGTGTGGGGTATCTAGATTATGGTGTGAATTCCAAGAGAGTGAATTATATTGCCAAAATTATGAGGGACCTAGGATGGAATGCACCTGGTGTGGAATATAGCACGCATAAGGGATACTACAGTGAGAACCAAGTTAAGCCATAATTTCATAATATGACTAATAGATACTGATTGCTAATTTGGAAAGTTGTTCTGTAACATTAGCTGATATTAACATGCAAAAATATATTTAGAGAATTATAGAGATGAAGGTACTATATTTGCACCATTTTGTTTGTCATTGCCTTTCATTGATCAAAACGATATTGCTTGCTCCAGAAGGTGGTTCATCCCATCTGCGTTTCCGTGTCAATTTGGATTTAAAGTATGACCTCCGACGGCCGCTTCCTTTATCAATAACATATTTGTATTCAGTCCATGTATCGCCATCTGCTGCAGCAGTTTCTTTTCCTTTCATTTTTCGGCTCTTTCTGGGCATAAATCCTTCATCTGTCTTTTTGTCCCAGAGATTGTTCTGTTGGGTGAAGAAGGATGAACGGATAAGATTCAATTGTAATAAAATGCTCCTCTAGAGTCTAGACTCTACGGATGTCCTCTTCTTCGTTCCCAACTTTGAAACCGTTTACGTACCACTGCGGTGGATATGAATTTCTTCATTCAGCACTTGAGAAAAAAAGTCAAATATAACTGCATTTTAATGTAAATCCGATCCATCATGCCGAACGTCAGACTTGCATCTTCTGTACTGTGTGTCCTTGTGACTTGTGCACATTCACTTTTTGTTCACAGAACATGAGATTTTTGGGGCCTTGATTCGATTTTTAAAAGGTGACTTGTGAGAGATTCAATCATCCATTTTGGAAATTATTATTTTTCAAATTCTGTGAATTCACTGTCTTTTCATCTTTCATACCTCCTCTCGTGCAGCAATCCTAGCATGCATTGACAATGAGGGGGTCAGAAATAATAGCATGTCTACTGATGATATCCGTAGCATCTCAATTTACAGCTAGTGAATTACAAACCAGTTCGAATGAATTTGACCGCGTTTCCGAACGACATTATTTAAACGTGCCTCCCTACCACGACGAATGGTGCAAATATGTGTGCAATAGTCGAACATCATGCTCTAGCGTATTTCTCAATGACACCTTGGACTTGCGGATGAAGACACGCTACTCCGCTTTAGATGGACCTGGTCAACATCTATTCCAGAAGAAAAGAGTTGGAAATACAATAGCGAGAGAAACATTTGATACTCAGTTTATCATCGACATCTCGAATGCATTAGATATCAGTCCTTGTAAATTGTACGTTAAGGAGGTCGCTGAAGAAGATGATTCTGATGGAATATCGTGGGATGTGGGCCACGTCTTCATTTCATTCCAGCTATTCAATACATCCTTTGATAAGGTGCAGGAGCTCACAAGGCAGTCGCAGGATAAATTGTCTACGTTGTATAAGGGAGAGGTAAGCTGAAGCCCCGAACTTAGATGATGCAAAGCAAACGAATCAGCCATTTTATTCATAGTTTGTATTTCGAACACTCTAGGTTACAAAGGCAACCGATATCCTCTACGGTGTTGCAATCCCACAGTGGGATTTTTCTCTAAAACTCTTGTATCATATAGACATTGTTGGAGGAGATCAAGTGCATACCATTAATAACGAGCGTGTGATAAACAAAGGAGGTTCTCGGTGGTGCGAAGATATGAAACGCACGCAAAGTTTAGAAATGAGCCTTGGGGATTATTGTGAGTTTGAAATGTATTTTCGTCAAGATTTGGCGACTGCGCTCTTTGTCGAGGCTGAGAATATAGATGTATTATTTGTCAAATCGATGGGTGAAGATGCAGTGATCGTATCGTTCCGCTTTGTTCCTGCAGTCTCGATTCGAACCTATAATACGAAATGGGCCACAGAGAAAGCAAACGATCTGAGCCTCTTGGTAAGAGACACAAGTTGATAATTTAATGACACTAACGTTCCGCCCATTTTTTTAACATTCATTCTTGACAAGGTCGATATTCCAGATTCTATTTTGTACCAAGGAAATGTCACGTTCCGTGTCGATCCAATATGGGCAGTTTCTAAAGAATCTCTGAAAAAAAGAACTGACTCCAAGCGCCTTAGTAGGTCTACAAGGTCAAGCCCTTCTAAAGGATGCGAAAGGTGTAAAGATACGCAAAGGTGCAGCCGGGCGTGGAGTCATTATAATGATTCTGAAGCTTCTTCATCTTTTACAATGCAAACTTATACTGGAGGGCTACACACTAGCATTCCTTACTTTACAGACTTTGAAAACTGGCAAAAGGGGACTGCTCAATGGATTAGCTCCCGTGGGCGTAGTTCCCCGCTTACACATTCTAAGCGAAGACCAAAAGGAGCTCACTGGTCTCCTTTTGACTTCAAATCTGTGGGATTGTCAACTCCTTCAAACAATGGCACCGCGAATAGTGGTTTAGTCCTCAATCTACATAGGAAACAAAAAGATTTAAAGAAGCAGATAGCATGGATTCAGGAGATTGAAGCTCACCTAAAATGGATTGAAAAAGAGAAAAATATAACCTCGTTGGATGCAAAGACTCGTTCAAGGAACGATATTAAAAACTCTTTGAGTAAGACCTACAACGACGTGTTGCAACTATTGGCTGAAGAACAAATGAAACATGACCTTATGGCCATCAGTCCATGTGAATTATGGTCGTGTGAGCTACTATTTAATACAAGTAGCTTAGAAATGACGGGAGTAATGAATGCAATAGGTGAAATCGGTCTGACTCCTGACGGCACTGAAGTTGCAATTTGGACTTTTGATTCTATCGAACTTGCAGGCGAGGTTAAAATAGAGCTCGTCGGGCAACGAGCAATGGCTCTACTATCAAAGTCTTCAGTGTACATTGATACCTCGTTGATTGCCCGACCGGGAACACTTGGAGGGTTTCCTGGTGGATATTCCACATTCCGGAAAAAGAAGCATCGTCTCGTAAGTGTGTGTGATCCAGAAGCACCCGATTCAGGAATCTCTACTTTGTCAGAAATAAAATGTGGTGGAGATCATCCATTATCGAGACGGCACTCGAATACCATTAGCAATAATGTGAATGGACCGGGCTCGCCCTCGGCGCGCATCTATTCATTCAAGTAAGTCATGTGTAATGTCTTCCACTCCTCAATAAAACACTACACAAATATGTATAGATTTTTGTCATGTGCACTAATAATATTACGGGCTAAGAGTTCAAACAACAGCGAAATTTCAGCATGAGATTCAAAGCTTAAAAATAGATGCAGAGCAAGGTCAAACATTGGGAGGTGGATTCATTCTGCATTATAATAATTACTCATCACCTTTTCTTCAGCATGACTTTACTGCACTAAAGTTGAAGAACGCCATGCAAGATACGCTGAATGTAGCCAAACCAAATATCCTTCAAAATGTAGACCGACGGAACACAACTCCAGGCATTGGAAATGTGTCAGTGTCAAGATTCCAACACGGGACAAGCGGTGGGTTTGAATGGAGGATAACATTTGAAACCGCAATTGGGGATGTTGGAGGCGTAGATTCTTCTCCACTAACATTGACTAACCTTCTAAATGGCATTGGAGCCACGGCAGACATAGTCGTATTGCAGAACGGAACTACAATTGGAGGCTCATTCACATTTGAATTTATGGGAATCAAAACAAGGCCAATGCCTCACAATATTCCAGCGTCAAAAATGAAACGAGTTATTATAAAAGATATCCCTTTAATCCTTAATGCAGATATTTCACGCACAGACGCAAACGATAATTGCAATGACGGCTTTTGTAGGAATGGATCAGATCAAACTGGAGGTTACGCTTGGGAAATAAGCATTGCAACTGATGCTGGTAATATATCACCATATAGTCCAACATCATCACAATATGATTCAGTTGGGATTATTGAAGATCTAATTGTACACAACAATTTGACGGGGTGCGTTAAGAAGGAATGCCCTAAAATCACTTCCATTCTAGTACCTCATACTCCATATTCGATGTCATTTGGAGGAGGTGGAGGGAGTTTTGGAGCAGAAGGTGGAATTGGATTTGGAAATATGCCTGTGGTCGAACCGTACGGTGATGAACTAATGACAAATTTGCATGGAGGTAGTGGTGGTGCACTAGGGTTCGTACATCCTCACGATATCCATATGATTGGAATACCTGCTAGAGCACGTGGTGGCAGTGGTGGAGGTGCCATCGAAATTGTGGCTCAAAATGACATCGTTCTTGGAACCAATTCAATATTGTCATGCGTTGCTGAAAATGGATGGGGCAGCTACATGACTGCTGGCGGAGGAGGATCGGGTGGGTCCATACTCCTTGCTGCTGGGGGCACAATTAATGTGAGTGGAATATTAAGGACAAAGGGAGGAAATGGAGGTATCCCATCACAACCACGATCAATTTCTACCGGAGGGGGCGGTTCAGGAGGGCGAATAGCAATTTGGGGGGAAAGCATAACTTTTAATGAAAGTCATATTGCTGATGTTTCTGGAGGTTCTTGTCGTGACGATGAAGGTGTCAAGACTAAATGTAAAGGATCCAAAGGCACAATTCACACTACTCGAGAATTAGAAGTTGGGTATTCAATAGATAATACCACTGGGGCCATGTTGACAGATAGTTCGTTACACCTCTTTTCGTATTGGGACAAAACATTCTCTTCAGATAAATCATGGCTCCAAGGCCCCAAGTTTACATTGCAAGAGTCTGCAACACCGGAACGTGTATCATTCTTTATTAAACTAGAATGCAAAGACACCCCATCAACTCAGGGATGGGAAACATTGCTTTTCTTATCTGGGATAAACACTGATGCCCATTTCTCGGGAGGAATGGGACTCGCATTTGGCACTGATATGAAGCATGGAGTCATAGAAAAAGGAGGTACAATGGATATTAAAAAGAACATGATAATCTTTAAAACGCGAACACGATTTGGCCATTGGTACAAGGTTGATATTGAATTTGATTGGGAACAAATGGAGTACTCAATGCACCTAGATGACTATAACGTGGTAACAAGAGCGTCATTTCTTCTTGCTTCCGTTGACGCAATTTCAGTTTCACTTGTTCAATCAAACGTTGACACTTGGATTGATGAGATTTTTGTAGGTAATGATGCCAGGCTTGGGTTTAGGTGCCCGACTTTTGAAAGTGGAGGTGCATTCGATGAAGCAACTATAAGGCTAAGAGACCTGGTAGAGATTGACGATGGCGGAGAATCACTTTGGATATGGTACGGAGAGCATCACAACTTATCTAAGAACGGTTCATTTTTACGAAGAGGTGGTATCGTTGCTTGCTCATCGAAAGATTTGAAGATGTGGAAGAATGAGGGAATCATGTTACACGCCCTCAATGTTACTGACATGGTCACAGGCTCTTTGGGTCCATTCCACATCGAGCGTCCAAAAATCTTACAAAACAAGAAAACAGGCACATATGTAATGTGGATGAATGTTGACAATGCTAATCGAACACTGGGGATGACTGGAGTTGCAACAAGTCATTTTCCAAATGGACCCTTCTCATTTGTTCGATCTTTCTACCCAGATGGAAAGAAGACAAGGGATCAGATAGTATTCGTTGATAGCGAAGGTACTGGTTTTCTTATCAGAACATCGTACGAAACTACTAACTACGTTCTTCCTTCCCCAGTAAGGCAACCTATGTGGGAAAGTGTCAAAAATAAAGACGGAAGTACAAATTACCCCCTCACTTACCACCGTGCTCACTATGAATCAGGCTATGACGATTATCATGATATATATCTTCAACGATGGAGGGGAGAAGATAAACCCTGGAAAGTGCTATGTATCAATCGTATCACGAACGCAGAAAGAGAGATACCCCATGGAGCAAAAGGCGACGAGTTATGTTTACAACAATTTGAGTATAAAAAAGTTGTTGGTCAGGGCGATCCTTCACATGAATATACAAAAAATGGAATCAGGAGTAAATTTTTGGATCCAAATGATCCATTGAACAGCTATTGGAGACCGAGTTCAGTTTCAAGCGTTCAATCGCATTCGTGGAAAAACAACTATGAAGCAGGAACCTGCGGAATAAAATCTGTCCATGACAACATACAATCTTTTGATCCTGACCTTAGCAATCACCAAGCCAAAGACAAGTCTCAATGCTCCAACATCGCAGATAATCCTATTCACTCAACACCGCCAGATCGGTTAGATGGTCGACCTCAAGTGGTACACAGAAGAAGAGCTAACTTTATTGTTGTCAGTGAACTCACACACGATTTCCTGGATACTGCTAGTGTCCTTAGCAAGTTTGAAGGCAAGCTCGAAGACGGGGCTGACCTTAATTCTATTGTGCAACATGCCAAAAAAACAGCTTCTGAGTGGGAGAGCAACGGCTCGATTAGTCATACTTCTTACGAATCTCAAGACCTCCACCCATACTTTCATCAATCCTTCAAATCATTGTATTCAATAGAATGTGTAATTGACGGAACTTGTCCAATCAATACTTGACACATCATGATATATGGGAGTAGACCAACTTCATTTTTAGGGAAAACTGTTACTGTGTTACTAAATTTAATGCAGTTTTACTTAATCATCAATATATTGCTTCAAAAAAACATTTCGAAATATGCGAGAACATCCCTTCACAATCACATAATTTGATCGTCGTTATTCTTCCTCTCCAACTTCAAAAACACATGGTGGAAGGTTGCTGCATTCTACACGAACCACATCCCCCTTAACAATTGCAGCCACACCTTCCGGGGTGCCAGTAAAAATTAGATCTCCTGGTTTCAACTTGAAATATTTACTCAAAATACTTATAATTTCGGGGATGCTCCAAATCATTTTGTTGATGGTAGAATCTTGCCTCATTCTACCATTTATAGAAAGTGATATTGCGGCATTTGCACTTAATTGCACTTCGTCAGCAGGGACGATTGGCCCACAAGGTGCACTATAATCAAATCCCTTCGCAGTAGCCCATGGCTGTGCAAGTTTTTTTGCTTTACTTTGTAAATCCCTCCGAGTTAGATCGCAACCGATGGCATATCCAAAAACATGACTCAGCGCATTTTCTGGTGTAATCCGGAGTCCTTCTTTTCCAATTGCAATGACAAGTTCTGCCTCATGATGCAAGGCAGATGTCATTGGAGGATACTATTAAGAAGGTTGAGTGCTCGAAGTATGATTAAGACAGTTTCATGTTACATATCTCTGATTTTGATCAAATGCTACGCACCGGTATGACACATGTTGCTTGTGAGGATGCAATGTCTACAACTGCATCAGCTGGTTTCTGGAAGAAGAATGGTGGGTCTCGGTCTACAAGAATGGAGGAAACACGATAATGGTAAAAAAGACAAGTATATGCAGGGCGACTGAATGGAGATTGTTTCCGGCTTCTGTATCTTACCTGAATGGCCCATTTCAATGGCATGCTCTCTATAATTGCGCCCGATGCAGTAAATCCTGTTTACCGGAAATCTTGTATTGTTACCAACAGCTTTGGATAGTACAGTTACTGAAGCATGTTTCACCACTACACTCATAGTGATAGATTCATATACAAGTTAATCCCTTTCCTGCTGTGACCACAATGAGATATGAGATAGAGATTGTCAGATTGCTGTCGCTTCAGATATTTACCTACTACTCTAGCTACCTACTACTAGCTACTACTGCATTACATTAGATTACGTTCAAGGTTTTTAATTTTTAAAAGTGGAGCGTCGAGCGTCGAAATCAATAGGCCTAATGCCTGTCACTCTAGTCTATGTACATACTCTCTAGTCACTCTAGATGTTGTCATGAATAAAAGAAGAAAGAGAAGAGAAGAGAAGAAGGACTTAATTGGCTGCTCGTGTAGGCTCGTGTGTTCCTCTAGGAATACGCGTGGCAATGATTTTACCGAGATTGAGGCGGTTGGATTGGTTATTACTTCGTAGTGGGCTCTCTAGGTAGAAATTGGCACCAAAAAAAGTTGATGACGACCTTGAACTTGAATAAAATCAAAGCCCAAATCCAAATATTTTAATAACCTCCTCCGTCTGTTCTTCCAGACTACAACTTCAAGTTCAATGCCTATTGGTTTTTGTACGATTCAGGAGAAGGCATTTGAAGATTCCTCCTATGCAAGAGGAAAAGACGCTTTCCAACGATGAACTTTCAGCAGTAATCTTATGAGTACCTCAATGCATCAGTATTTTATTGTTTGAGGTAAATGCTTTCTTTTCTCTTGGTGTGGTGTGTGTGGTGTGTGTGGTGTGTCACCTGCCATATTCCTACCGTACGACGGACAATATTATTTATTATCCGTCACGGAGTATTATACAAATAGCAACAAATTATGAGAATGTCGGCTAAAAGGCGTTCAAAGAAACCTCTTTTGCTTCTCCTTACTTGGACCTTGTTAAAGTTCAAGTTGATGCGCATTCATCTATTGTATCTAAATTGATTGAACTTCAATAAAGGTGAATCAACTTCAACAGTCTTCTCTACGAGAGTATCCAGAGCTATTGCAAAATAATCATAATAATACCGGAAGTTATAGTCCATAATTTACAGAAAGCAACAAATAACACATCCTTGCAATTACATCAACATCTCCATATTCCACTATGATGCAGCCTTTCACAAATTATATTCTACTTCCTCTCTTTCCAATCATTGCTGCATGCTACTTGAGTGGTGTGGCAGCAGCAGCAGAAGAAAGAACGTTTGACTGCACCATTTGTCAGCTCGCTTCAATGCCTGCGAGAGGAGAACCTACAATCCCCCATCAAACTGTTTGCAAAATTGAAGATAGCGAAAGCTACGTGAGCCTTGACGGCGATATCGATGAATTCTGCTTGACGTCCTCTTCTTTTCCTCTCGAGATGGGTCGGACTCAGCTCTCCATCCCAACTTCGTTGCTGACTGCTGACATGCACCTCAACTTGGACAATCCCCGGGCATCTGAGTTGATAGTGATTAGTCAAAGACACAGCCGAAAAGTAGAGCATCGAGTTGGAACATGGAATGTTCTTGCAGTTCGCGTCATTGACTCGACCGGAGATGCGCCAACAAAAAGCAAGAGGCAACTCGGAACAGACATATTTGACGATTCTTTCAATCTCGTAAGTTGCTTCCAGAGATACAGGATACACATACGTGCTTTCAATGGGATCTTCATGAATCTAACACTATTTACTCTATCATCTTAAAAGGACAATTCAGCCCAAGCTTGTTCAAAGGGTCAGTTGAGGTTCAAAGCTGCAACTGGCGATGCAGTGGTAAACGGGGTCATTGATGTAAGATTGTCTAAAAGCATGAGCAATTATTCAAATGATTCCGAGGTTCGGAATGAGGCGCTTTCTCTTATTCCCACAGATTCAAGTGCTGTCAATGATTACACTTTTACTATTCTTGTGATGCCAGATAGCAGCAAGGATTACTTGAGCGGAGCTAAAGCCTGGCTTCCTGGTAAAGTGTCATGGTACAGAGATCTGTATGGATCCGACCCAACGTACTTACTTCATGAGCTTGGCCATAACCTTGGCCATGGTCACAGCGGAAATGGAAACTACAACGAGTATGGCGACCCAACTTGCATGATGGGAGTAAGTACCTTGTGCCATTCACATTTTTTACCTTTCTTCCCCTCCGAACCCGCACTAATCTTATTTCCATGTGTTTTCTAATACAAAGGGGGGTGGCTATTCAAATGGATCAAATGACGACAAGGGGAAAATGTGTTTCAACGCAGCAAAGGTAAGTTTGAAAGATGTTGTTATCATTTGCTGATCCTTTTGGCTTCACCCGATCTGATGCATGTTATATATTTCTCTCTTGATAGACATATTACTTTGGATGGTTCTCAGAATACCACCAGGATGTGGACCCATCGACAAGTCCTTATGTTGGACAGCTTGTTGGCACCAATGACGTTGTGAATGATGAAATATCTTCTGAGCAAGACATGATTGTGAAACTACACAGCAATGGGGAAACAGACTTGTTCATGATGTATCAAAAGACAGAAGGAATCACAGAGGATATTGATAGTGATTATGAAACAACCTTCAATAATCATGTTGTGATTGTCGAGCAGAGTGGTGATTCAAGAGATAGCTGGGTCAAGGCAAGTTTAGCACCTGGAGATGTCTACACTCAAAAAAATTGGAATGGGGGTACTCTAGTTGTGCAGGCATGTTCCATCACTCCTGGAACTCCTGATGTTGCTAAAGTGATTTCTTTCGTGGATGGGAAGACCACAGCTTCTTGTTTTCCTACGGAGAGTAGTACGGAGAGTAGATGTGTGGACACTGACAAGAGATTCGTTGTGAAGAATAAATTGATCAATGGATGCACTTGGGTAAAGCGTAACCCAGGGGCACGTTGCAAGAGGAAGTCTGTAAGCTCAATGTGTCCATTAAGTTGTGGAACATGTGGGTACGAAAATTGCACAGATGGCGGTCTACGCTTTCAGCAAAACAAAAGAAACAAATGGACGCCTACCTGTTCTTGGATCAAGCAGAGACCAGAGAGGATAAGGGAGAAATGGTGCAGTAAGAGTGGTGTGAGCCAAATTTGTCGCCATACCTGTGGACATTGTGCATCGGAGAGGAAGCGTAATGTCTTTTCAAATATCAATAGCTAGGTCTACTGCGCACTAGCTAGCTCGCTGGTAGAGTATCAGAGTAGCTAGCTAGAAAGGTCTTCCATCTTAAGAATAGTAATAATAAATGTACATTATCAAGTAACAGAGTTGTTCATGTTGCAAGGCTGCATAAAATATGATTGAGGAAGCTACCCGTGGATGCCGTGGTGAGAATCTCCGTTGTGAAGGTAACTTTACTCCGAACGATGCATTGAAAGGACGTAGATCACCTCGAGCAAAACATGCATGGTGCGATTCCATGATTGATGTCGGAACATAAAAAGGCTACGTCCTTTCGCCACACGAGGATCATGCCCATGAGGGATCAAAGATACAACTATCGCTGGAAAGGTTGGCAACGGCAGGATTTTAGTACAAGCATTAGGCGCAGTATTTGATCAGAATGCTACAGATTTGTGAAACGGATTACATCGCTGCGGCTACTTGACTACATACTACATTGGAGGAGATAAGTTTGGCACGGTCAAGAATAGACGCAGAACCACTATCCTCGTCATCGTATATGGACGGTTTGGAAATGCTTTACAGGGTGGCATTAAGCAAAGGTCAGGCCTATCATGCTATTTCAGGAGATTATCATGTTGAATGTTAACATAGATTTGACGAAAGAGATTAACAATCAGTTTCGAAGGCTGAATCAAGGATTTCGGAAAGCAGAGTCAAGATGACGCATGACTTTCGATTCTCTATTATAACAATCTAATAATGCCACCAAATTGCACTGAGAAGTAAGCCTACCATCAAGAAGCCAGTACCAAATACATCAGGGACTCTCATTTTTATTGTCTGTGGTCCTCACCCTCTCTAGAGTACTGCACTTTTCAAAGGGTGAACCCAAATAATGATGGATCACTTTTAAAGGGCGCTTCCACCAAGAGACAAGACACCGATGCTCTCGTCAAATAATACTTGAACAAATCACAAGTACGCTACTCATGCCCAGCATTTATAATTGGCTTTATCTCCTTTTACACTACTAGGCGCTTCCTATGTTGGTTCCCTCGATAACGACCGTAGATTCCTCACGAATAAGAGACAAATCATCACTATCTTGTGGTTTATGCGATGACTGGCCTATTTGTTGAATTGTCAAAGGACCTTCGTTGAATCCAAGAAAGTCTCTAGCAGCATCATCTTCAAAGGGGTTACTCTCTCTTTCAGATGCAATGTCAGTAGAATGCCTTGACGACGGTTCATCGCTATCTTCACTGCCTGAGTTTGAGTCTGATTCATTAGAGATATCATGAGCGTGTGCTTTACCCTCCGATCGACCTTCTATATGAAGCCATTTCTTCTCTGTCTGTTCCAAAGATGTTGAATGATCGTTTTGTGGGAGCAACGAGCTGCCTTCTTCATTCTCATTGTCCTTCGTCGAGCCTTTGATTTTACTCTTTCGGCGTTTAAAATTGTCCTTCGTCGAACCTTTGACTTTACTCTTTCGGCGTTTTTTGAAGAATGTAGATACATCAGCACTTTCGGTAGAGTCAATTTCAGAACCTACATCTTCACTTTTCTTGCTATCATCTTTTACATCATCGTCATTTCCCTCGAAAAAATATCTAGGTGTTGGGTTTTCTTCATCATCATCTTCAGTTCTCACTGGTTCTCTGTCGCGTCTACAGCAAGTGTGAGATAACGACCGTCTTAAGTTGCTGGACCAAACTGAGAGTAGTATTACAACAACAATATCAATCAATATAGCACTTAGAGAATACCTCGCACCTGTAGAAAGAGAGCACTCGTTGGGTAGGACGAAGGAGTATTCATCTGTCATCCATACATCATCAGTACACAGATTAGTCCCCCATAATGTAAACTTAATGACTTCGAAGATGAACATTAAGATCACAAGAATAAAGGTGAGAATTTCCCACCACTTGTCAAAACCCTTTATACAATATGTCCCGCGGGCAGAGGTGGGCCAGAGTCGAAGTACCTTGTAGGTGATGACAATAGACGCCGTTATGAAGACAACGAATCCTAAAGTGATGTTCACGATTGATGCTATTCTGGCTGCATTCCATGATTTTTCGTGATGGATGAAAACTTCTGAAAAGTTGTGTGGATACGATAAGCACTTGCCTCGGTCATATGCCCAGGGTCCAATTTTCACTTTCGAGGTTGTAAACTTTATATTTTGCGGTACGAAACCGATGTCGATTTCAATGAAATTACAACCCAATGATGAAGTGGTCGAAAGCAGAAATCTTGCTGTAGTCAATATGACAACCAGAAATGGAAGCCAAATAGTCTCAAATGCTCCTCCTACCCTCGCATTATTTTGTTCTTGATTATCTTGGCTGTCATCATTGATTAAGGGCTGACGTTGACTGGAAGGCTGTATGTGCAGAGGACTGGTGGATTTCCCATCACTAGTGGTGCTTCCCAGAATATCGTTTTCATCTGCGCTATGAGGAGAATTTTTACTTTTAGTAGTGCAAGATTGCTTCCCGTTCTCTAGTACTGTCGTTATTTTTGGATCCTGACTTCTTGCATCAATCACAAGCTGACCATAATCTATTTTACCAGAACTTGATTTACTTCTGGGAACAGATATGTTCGATATGGTGGGAGTTGTAGTACTTATGGCGCTGAAATCATCTGCTATCTCTCCCTTTTGATTATTCGTTTGGGAGTTTCTCCCTTTTCTCACACCATAATTGGATATGATGGGAGTTGCAGAACTAACGGCGCTGAAATCATCGCCATTTGATTCATTTCCCCTTGCCTTCAGCATCCCAGGATATGTTGTTTCGAATTTGATGATAAGGATGTCAAAGAAAAGTGGCTGATATTTAACAACTGCCCAATAGCTATCAGTAATATTGGAGACTCTGTGCTCTGTGCTACTGTTGAGTTGTGGAGAATGCGACGACAACTAGGATTATCTTGGATAATAATGTGATTCAAAATACAACAGAACACGAAGTGCTTTCGTTTGCTACTACTACTAAATACTGTTGTTGTAGGTTGTAGCTACTCTAACGCGATAGCTTGCGGACAATTATAAATTTAGATGTGACAGAGAAAAAGGAGGTTCCTCCGGATCGCACATCATACTCACAATTCTGGCGCTACTATCTCTTTTTGGTTGGGTTTTCGTTTGAAGACTGCTTTCTTTCCTATCCACACAAACTTGAACCTACTTGAACCATCTCTAATCTGTACATTCATGACGAGCCACAAGATTTCAAACCGCACATCATTTACTTACGAAATCATTTCAAAAGATGTTAGATCAATGAATGTGATTGTGGAAATCAATGTCAATCCCAATCTAAATCCCACCCAGTGCGAATATCACGAAGAGATGAGATGAGATGAGATATCATCTCCTCCTCTTTCCAGGAACCAAAAGGTGAGCGAAGTGAGGGACTGAACATGAAACTTGTTTGCAGCACTTAGTCAGTCAATGAGGAAACAATTTTTAACCATCTTTCGACCGAATGGAGCTTAACACGCTTCTTGAGAGAAATATTTATGTTCCAACATGTTCTGAGGCTTTCTGACTTTGTTGCTGCATTTATAGCAACCATCATTTGAAATGGGCGCTTCAATTCATTTATTTCGACTTTTTGCTTACAGATCGTTGCTTCCAGTTAAACATGAAATAGGTGCATTCACAATCCGCCCAGCAATTTGCAGATGGACAATTGACGGGTGTCGTAGTGCATGGAAATGATAAAAGTCCTCTGCATTATTCTTACGGAAGGAAATCCGTCTGCAGTGGACGAGATGTGAATCAGCAACTATCAAGTCAATGGACGCTACTGTCTGTGAATACCGATCGATTGTATACCTAGAGTCATTTTACGATGGCTGTCATCAGTTTTAGATGAAGTTAAAATTAGAAAGATATGTTCCTCACCGTCTGCAAGATTTGCTAGGAACTAAAATTCAGTTATGTACCATTATTTAAATCTGTACTGTTTTATATTTATGTTCCAGCGATCGAACCCCACTCTTACTGGATTCAAAAATCACTGCAATCCTCAGAAGTTGGCCCAACATTGAAAATATCTGCACATATCCTACATTTCTTCCTATTAGATTTGGTAAAAGTACGCAGCACGCATCGCCGATAATGATTCCATACTTTCTTGTATGCCGCGCAGCTGGGTACCTCACATATAGAACCATTCATCAGATCACTGTGGGTGCATGTCTGGACATGCCTCACCAGAACGCCCAACGCATGACAATGATTTACTTCGGGGCAAGGGACGTAGGATTCATCATCGACACTTTCTGGATAAGGATGAGTACATGTCAATACATGATGAATCCATTTCACTCTATTCTGTTTTCTCTTGATCATTCTCTCCATATCCATCTTCGTCGCAGAACTTATAGTAAAACAAGTTTTTAATGTAGTCATGGTTTGCACGGTCTTAGATGTCACAATTGAATTATCATCTTCGCCCTTGCGCTGATCTCCGAGTTTGTGCAGGTCAAAATCAATCGCATCGTCATTATGATCGTCTCCTTGTCTTTTCTCTTTCCCTGTAAACTTATCTTCATCAAACGGAGATGACTTGGTTGAATTCATAGACTTCTTCATACGTTTTGGAGGTGCAGGAGGTTTCTTGATAATCACAACGTCCTTAATTTCTTTAGATATCTTTGTATTTGTCTCTTGAGATTCACTTTTTGTTTCAGCTGATTCCTTATCTTTTAATGTAGAGGGGGCTGGCACCGTGCTAGTCTCAGTCTTTGTCTTGTTTCTTGCGATGCGCATTTTCTGCAAGCGCTTCTTACGTAAAGAAACAACAGACCTCTCATCGCATTGGGTTGCATTTTCTACAAGCAAATGAGATGTTGGAGATACTCCATCACACTTGCTAGAATTTGACGTTATCGCTGGAATGTCATTGTCATCGTCATCGTCATCTTCATCATGGGATTTCTTATTAGATACTGCATCCAGACCTTCGATTGAAGTGCAACTGTGATGACTTGAATTCATGGACGATGTAACATCTGTCATCTTGACATTGGTCTCCGCATCTGTAACAGGTGCAATGGCACCAAGATGCGATTCTTGATCCTCTTTTGTTGGACCATTTTTCAATTTTCGCACTCTAGACTGTACATACATTGGGGGATGTAGTTCATCTTCAATATTGTCTTTTTCAACAGGCTTTGCAATTCTATTAACCTTCCTACTCTTGATCTTCTTTGGACTACTTACAGGAGATCTCAAACCAGGCGTCGACCATCCACTGGCTTCAGTATGCATTGTGTTTAAAGAACTGACAGTATCAATGGTCATAGCATCATCATATTCATCATTGATATTTGATCCACGAGAGACATCATCGGTATCATTGCATTCGGCGTGGTGATGTAACTTAGAATCCACTCTCGCGGCTTGGATTGGATATTCTCCCCGTTCAGCGATTTGCTCTTGTCCTCCGGAAGTGAAAGAGCGGGCAAATTCCCCTTTCTCTAAATGACTTGAAAGGGAGAGTTCCACACCATCTAAGCCATTGTAGAACTTATCCTTACCCCTGATGGTATCACGTATACTAACGTTGTCTCCTTGATGCGTTATTCTAGACTGAACAGCCGTGTCTACGCCTTCATCCTTCCATTTCTTCTGCCGAGCTAGCTTCATCCTCTGTTGTCGATACGAGGATGCCTTCTTGCTCACACTACTATCCCCCGGACTACCCGGGGTAGGCTTTAGATGAGCCTTCATAGCCTTCGTTGGTCTTGGACTCCTTGGAGGAATTTCTGAGAAAGTTCGGATTCCAGGATGATTCTTCTTTAGTGAAGGTCCAGGCGGCAGCAAATTACTAGTGCGTAGAGATTGTAGTCGAGTCGAATTCATCTTCTGTAGATTTCCAACTGAAGATGCTCGTTTCTTCGCAGAGACGCTGCAATCAAAGGGCGCATCAGAGAAATCAAACGATTGCGTCGTGACTGACGTTGGAGAAGGTCCCTCCTCCTTTGCCTTTTTCAGCTTGGCCAAGGTCCTATGGACTTCAAGCGACCGCCTCGATGAGGAAGGCGAGATACTTCTTGCCCTTGTAGTTGGGTATCTATCACGAACGTTCATTGCGAATCAAAAATAGTGAATAAGTTTCGTTACTTTGGAAATATAAGGAACCGCCGTTAATTTCAGCTCTTTGATTTTGAAAAGATGATGGCGCACCTTACCTCATTGCAGTATGTGCTATGTGCTGCTACTACTACTGGTTATTACTGTTGCTCTTTCTTCTGTCTATCACGCTAAAGAGAGTAGAAGACATTATTAGAAAAATTCAATCATTGTTTTACAAGACTGAAAATAGAAAGGCGCGACAGGGTAGAAAATTATGCATCCCCCCTCCAGAAACCCGAAGGCACGAAAGGGGGGTCATTGATACCAGTCATTATTTAGATCCAATAGGATTTTCTAAGAAGAAGGACAGGAAACGTTGCAAAAGGGCCATATGTTTTGAGAATAGATCATTATGATAGGCTCATAAAGTTAGAAGTAAATGTCATTCAAGGTCAAGATATAATTTTATACAGATAAATTGCTAGAAAACAGAAAACAGATGTTGAGTTGCAGTCAATGAGTCATACACACATCTGTTTTTCCATATTGACGCAATTTTCAATTTCCAGATGGTGGAAAGATGCAAGCTGGACCAAAGCACCACGACACAGACAGCAGTCCTTTTTGAGAACACCTCGAAGTACAATACAGGCGATCTAACATCACAAAAGAAACAAGAGTAACAATTAGGTAAGAAAAACACACAGGATATTTATGATGAAAGGATCAAAGGATGCTGCAATAGCAACAGCAATAGCAAAGGCAAAAGCAAATGCAATAACACCAGCTCGGCAATGCCACAATGATGCATTGCAAAAAGTGATGTCAAAAGTGATGGCAAAAATGATGACAAATTGTATATTCGCAATATGTTTAAATTCCAATTTCATGAATGATGTCGTTCACTAACCAGATTCCAACTCTCACACAATATAGTAACAACACACAACGCACAATACACATATAATGGAATTTACGCTACCAGAAGATATCGATTCTGAGCTGCTACGCTGGGACGATGATGAAATGCAGGATGATAGCAATCACGCAATCGCTAATAGAGATGACTAT